>ERZ791908.415-NODE-415-length-48163-cov-11.999148_pt1 | contig 48163 bp, 35 predicted proteins | sample MGYA00510144_ERZ791908 | MGnify/ENA primary metagenome ERZ791908 (study PRJEB30046, sample SAMN00792105) | human gut metagenome | study: EMG produced TPA metagenomics assembly of the A metagenome-wide association study of gut microbiota in type 2...
TGCGGCATGCCCCTTGCGGGTACACAAAGTACATCTGCACTTTTCAAACCTTGTCCCGGCAAAAAATCTCTCGCTGAATGCTCTCGCTGAATTGTGCGGTGCTGCCCTATGAATCTGAAACCAGAAAAGAAAAGAGTATGACAATGAGCTTTACCGGATTTTATCCCGAGACGATCGATTTTCTGTGGGGAATTCGCCTGAACAACAACCGCGAATGGTTCGAGGCGCACAAGGCCGACTATCAGCGCTTCCTCTGGGAGCCGATGAAGGCGCTGGCGGCGGACGTCGAGGCCGCATTCACGGGCGTCGAGGGCCTGCGGATGCGCGTTTCACGCATTTACCGCGACATGCGCATGCACCCGCCCGTGCCGTATAAGGAAACGTCGTGGATGTGCCTGCGCCACGACGGCGCAAGCTGGCTGGAGCACCCGTGCCTGTTTTTCGAGCTGACGAGCGAGGGCTACAGCTACGGCCTGCTGCTGTGGAATCCGCGCGCGGCCGCCATGGAGCGCTGGCGCACCCAGCTCGGCGACCGGACGGAGGAATTCCTGCAGATGGCTGCCCGCGCGGAGCGGGAAACGGGCCTGCGGCTCGGCGGCCGGGCCTATGTCCGCCCGAAGCAGACGCCGGACGCGCGCCTTGCGCCGTATTACAGCCTGCGCAATGTATCAATGATGCGCGAGTGCCCGCTGGGGGATGAGCTGTATACGCCCCGGCTGGCAGAGACCGTGCGCGATACGCTGCACGCCCTCCTGCCGCTGTATGAGTTCTGCCTGTCCGCCGTGGGATGACCGGCAGAGACTGCCCCGCTGCCCGCTGCGTTGTAGGGGAGGGGCATGTCCCTCCCGGCTGCGCACTTGCAGTCCATACAGGCTGCCGTCAAAATGGCAAACGCCCCCGACTTGTCATTGCGAGGAGGCCGCAGGCCGACGTGGCGCCCTGAGCGCGCAGCGCGAGGAAGTGCCCTTGGGGTGCAATCTCGGGAAGGCACTCACGATTTCGCCGATGACTTTCCTGTTATCCAACTTGGTGCTGCGAGATTCCCACGTCGCTTCGCTCCTCGGAATGACAAATCTGGGAGCCTGTCAAAATTTCTGCGATTTTCTCCAAAACGCGCAAATTGATACTTGACTTTTACTTTATATATGTTACGATATAATTGTGGAAACCCGCCGTCCATGGTTGATCCCGATTGACGGTGTACGGTTCAGAGACGGTTGCCTGTCATCCCGCGGGTGCGGAATGGAGGCAGAAATGTATAGCCCCTGCGGGAAATAACCCACGGGAGGTGATACATATAACGCTTCAGGATCTGTTCTGGGTTCTTTCGATCATCTGGCTGATTTGCCAGATCATCGACTGGCTCCGAAATGGAAAAAAGTGAGCCGTCTGACGCGACCAGACGACTCACTGGTTTGTAAATGCTAAAATTCACAAACCGGAAAGATGTTTTATGATCGTGGCAACCGTCCGGGTTTCCACATCTTTATTATATCCGCTCGCAGTAGAAATGTCAAATACATTTTGACGGAAAATGTCCCGGTAAAACGTTTTGCACTTTCGCCGGGGCTTTTTGTGATCCGGGCATGTGCCGCGAGATTGCCACGTCGGCCTGCGGACTCCTCGCAATGACAAACTTGAGAACTTCACGCCACAGAATGTGTGCCGCAAAGATTGCCAGCCTGCATGGCGCTCAGGGAACGCCGCTACAGACGCAATTGGTTTTTACGTTTTTATCGGAAACGGGCACGAATCGTGAGTTTTACGCCGGGCCCGGCTGTCCGCTCCCCAGCTTGTCAAAAAAGTTCCTTTGGACTTTTTGGACAAGCTGCTTTCAGAATTGCAAAATCAAATTTTGCAGCATGATTTTGCAATTCTGCCGCTGCGGCGGGTAATTTGACGTGAAAGGAAACCCTGACGGTTTCCTTTCACACTATTCTTCCCTCCGAAACTTTCCACTTTCCGTTTTCCATTTGCGGCATGTCCCGCATTTTTCTTTGCAATTTACGGATTCACGACATTCTGCGGCTTGCCTGCCAGGAAGGCGCGCAGGTTTTCCGCGCTGATGGCCTGCAGGCGGCGGCGCGTTTCGAGCGGAGCCCACGCGATATGCGGCGTGAGAAAGCAGTTCGGCGCGGTCAGCAGGGGGTTGTCCGCGCGGATCGGCTCCGCAGAGACGACGTCCATACCGGCGGCCAGCAGCTTGCCGCTGCGCAGCGCGTCGGCCACGGCCTGCTCGTCCAGCAGCCCGCCGCGGGCAGTATTGAGCAGGATCGCCCCATCCTTCATCTGCGCCAGCGCGCCCGCATCGATCATGCGGGCGTTTTCTGCCGTCTGCGGGCAGTGGAGCGACACGACGTCGGACTGTGCCAGCAGCTCCGGCAGGGAGACGAAGCGCGCACCCTCCGGCACGGGCCTTTCATGCCGCGCCGTGACGAGCAGCTTCATGCCGAGGGCCTGCGCGACTGCGCCGACGGCCGAGCCGATGGCGCCGTAGCCGACGATGCCCATGGTCTTGCCGTCCAGCTCGATGAGCGGCCGGTCCCAGAAGCAGAAATCCGGGCAGGTCTGCCACCGGCCCGTGTGCACGGCCCCGGAGTGCAGGCCGACCTGCTGGCAGATCTCCAGCAGTAGGGCAAACGTCATCTGCACAACGGCGCGCGTGGAATAGCCCGGCACGTTGCACACCGTGATGCCGCGGCGCTTTGCGGCGGCGAGGTCGACGATGTTGTAGCCCGTTGCGAGGATACTCACGAGCTTCAGGTTCGGGCAGGCGGCAAAAATATCGTCTGTCAGGCGGATCTTGTTGATGAAAACGACCTCCGCATCGCCAATGCGGGCGGCAGCATCCTCCTGCGCGGTGCGGTCATAGACCGTCAAATCACCGAGGGCGGCAAATTCATCCCAGCTCAGGTCGCCGGGATTGGCGGCATAGGCATCGAGAATGACAATTTTCATGACTCACGCCCCCCAATATTCGCGCGCGGCATGACGGCTGACAAACGAATACCATGCAATGGCCGCGATCGGGAAAACGATCTCCAGAATATTGCACACCAGCGTATCCATCGCCGGGATGAATACGACGAGCGCCGTGAACGCGCCGCACAGCAGGAACGCGGTGCCGATGATGATCAGGCGCGGCAGGATGTAGTCGATGAAGCCGTCCGGGTCGAGGCAGTCGTCCTTCGTGCACCCGCCGGGATAGAGCAGCTTGTTATCAAACAGGACGCGGTCCCGTCTGAGGCGGAAGACGGTGTAGAACAGGTAGAGCGCCACGGCGGGCAGCAGCACGATCATGAACCAGTCGAGGAAGTTGGTCAGCTGGGTCAGGTCGGCGCCGTTCGAGCCGCTCTGCGCAGCGTCCGCGGCATTGGCGGCGGTTTCAAGCAGGCGTGTGAGCATATGGAATCTCCTCCTATGTTTCGATACCATGATTATAGCAAGTCCTGCCGTGCAATGCAACTGCGATTCTCCGGGCGGGCCGAATGCATATTCGGGTTGCATATTCATCTCCCGCATGATATGATGAGAGAAGCCAAAAAAACAAAAGGAGGTACATCATGAAAAGAAGGATCCTTGCCGTGCTTCTGGCGCTGGCCGTCGTGCTGGCGCTGGCGCTCCCGGCGCTGGCGGCCGTGCCCGCCGACACCGTGCCGTATAACACCGGCACGCGCCACGAGCTCTGCACCGTGCTGAGCGCACAGGCGGAGCAGTATTACACCGACGGCGCAGAAACGCTGCTGAAGCTGTCCGGCAGCACCTCGGACAGCTCGCTCGAGAGCATGGACAGCGCCCTTTACCGCGCACTGCAGTCCCTGATGACGGACACCATGACCGATTCCGTCACCTATAAGTCCCTGCCGACCTACTGGGCGCGCACGGATGCCTCACAGGGCAAGGATGGTCTGCTCCTGTTCTACAGCGACACGACCGGCGGCAGCATGAGCCGCGAGCACGTCTGGCCGAAGAGCCGCGCGAGCTTCCTGCAGCAGAATGGCGGCAGCGACCTGCACCACCTGCGCCCGGAGGACTCCGGCATTAACTCCACCCGCAGCAACTACACCATGGGCAACGTGCTGGGCGTCTATCCCGACTGCAGCACAAAGGCCTTCAACGGCAAGACCGTCCTGTGGTACAGCGCGAAGAACGACCGCGTCGAGGTCGCCGACGACGTCAAGGGCGACGTGGCGCGCGTGCTGCTGTATGTCTACTGCCGCTGGGGCCAGCCGAACCTGTTTGAAAAGGTCGCCTCCGGCAGCCTGCCCCCCTTTGACGGCGACGACCGCGAGAACAACGGCATGCCCGTCATCGAGAGCCTCGACACCCTGCTCGAATGGATGCAGGAGGACCCTGTGGACACCTGGGAGATGAGCCGCAACGACTGCGTCCAGAAGGTGCAGGGAAACCGCAACGTCTTCATCGACTATCCGGAGTTTGCCTGGCTGCTGTTCGGCCGCGAGCTCCCCGCGGATTATGACACGCCCTCGGGCTATGCCCGCGAGCACGGCAGCGATGCCGGAACGTTCGTGCTCACGGCCGTCTCGTCCGACGAGACGCGCGGCACGGTCACCGTCCGCAGCCACACCGTCACGGCCTTCCCGGCCGAGGGCTACTGCGTGGGCGGCTACACCCTCACCCCGGCGGATGCCGCCGTTGTAAAGCAGAACGGCAACGTCTTCACCGTCAGCCGCATGACGAAGGACTGCACACTGACCGTGCAGTTTGACCCGCGCACCCCGTCCACCGTGCACTTCTCCGTGCCGGAGGGCGTGACGGCCCCCGCCGATGCGGCGGGCTACACCGGAGACACGTTCACCTTCCCGCAGCCGTCCGGCACGCCGTCTGACACGGCGCACGACTACACATTCCTCGGCTGGGCCGCCGCCCCGCAGACGGACACGGACAGCCGCCCGGACTTCTCCGCCGCGGGCGCAGAGCAGATGTTCACGCAGGCGGAGCAGACGTATTACGCGCTCTACTATTATAAAGTCGATGATCCCGACGCCGTCGGCGACGAGTACCGCCGCGTGATGGTCGCTCCGGACGACTGGACGGGCAGCTACTGCATCGTCTCGTCGGACAAGGGCAAGATCATGACGAACACCCCCGGCTCGAAGCCGACGTATCTGGAGGCCGCCGACATCGAGATCGACAGCGGCAGCGTCCGCGACCCGAAGTGGGTCTACACGCTCACGGCCGCCGGAGACGGGACGTACTATGTGCGCGACGCGGCTGGCCTCTATCTCAGCTGCACCGGCAAGAAAAACGTCTCTCTGACAAAAACCCCGGATGACACCTGCCGCTGGACGCCGACGCTGAACGGCCTGCAGTCGGACAACGGCATGCTGCAGTACAATGCCAGTTCGCCGCGCTTCACGACCTACACGAGCAGTCAGGCCGCGGCCCATCTCTACGCGCCCGCCGCGGGCTCGAAGACGTGGTACACGACCCTTGGCGGCTCGGAGCCGACGCCGCACGAGCACACCTGGGGCGCCTGGAAGGTGGTCGAAGCGGCGACCTGCTTTCGTGACGGGCTTGAAGCAAGAAGCTGCACGGGCTGTGACGCTGTGGAAAGCCGCGTGATCCCGGCGACGGGCCACACGTTCGGCGAATGGACGACCGTTTCCGAGCCGGGCTGCTTCCGCGAGGGCACGCAGACGCGCAGCTGCTCCGGCTGCGGTACGACGGAGACCCGCACGATCCCGGCCAACTCCGATAACTGCCCGTCCAAGGCCTTCACCGACCGTCCGGACCGGGGCTGGTACCACGAGAGCGTGGACTACGTCCTTGAGACCGGCCTCATGAACGGCATGGGCAAGGGCAAGTTCGAGCCGGACACCACCCTCAACCGCGCCATGGTCGCCACGGTCCTCTATCGCCTCTCCGGCGACAAGGTCAGCGCGACGAACGCCTTCCCGGACGTCCCGGCGAACGAGTGGTACGGCGAGGCTGTGGCATGGGCCCAGCAGAAGGGCATCGTCACGGGCTTCGAGGACGGCACGTTCCGCCCGATGGAGGAGATCAGCCGTCAGGACATGGCGCTCATGCTGCAGCGCTATGCGAAGACCGTCAAGGGAACGGACACGACCCCGACGGGCGACCTCAGCCGCTGGCCGGATGCCGGTCAGGTTGGCTCATGGGCTGTTGACGCGCTGCGCTGGTGCGTCGGCGCGGGCATCATCAACGGCAAGGACGGCGGCCTCCAGCCGACCGGCAATGCCACCCGCGCAGAGTTCGCGACCATCCTCATGCGCTACGCGAAGCTGTAACAGAACAAAGCACAAGGGCAGGCCAAGTCCGCATTCACGTAAGGACGAAAGGTGCTCAAAAAAGGATACGGCATAGCTTACGATCATGTAGGCTATGCCGTTTCTTTTTGCTCTTGTTGTGAGATATCGACTACGCCGATAAAGTTCCACCATATGACCAAGGTCTGCTTTTTTGACCGTCAATCCTTTCGCTTATTATACCACTCAGACATCATATCTATGTTAAGCAAGAGGTTTTTGGGACGATTGGAACACCGAAAGACTGGCTTTTACGACCCGGCTGACAAAATGGATCATTTCCTCTTTGCTGTACTTGTCATAGCCCTCCACAACGACATGCATCAAACCGTTTGACAGATGGGTATACATCATCTCAAGCTCTGTTTCGCTGGCATTGGGCAGTTCTTTCCGCCAGTAAGCAATGCTGTCCTCCTTGGCCAAGGCGATCATCCGCATCAGGACGGTCGAGCTTGTGTTGCCCAGGATCAGCACCCGGCAGGCCTCCTGATTCTGATCGACCATATCATAGATGGCCTCGATCAGCGCCGTCACATCAAAGGAATTGACATAGCGAAGGGATTTCTCAAATGCATCGATGAGTTCATTCTCAATGCTCTCCATCAGGGCAAAGCAATCGCTGTAATGGGCATAGAAGGTGGCACGGTTAAGCTGCGCCAGCGCGCAGACCTCCTTCACCGTAATCCTACTGACCGGCTTTTCCTTCAGCAGCTCCAAAAAGGACTGCTTGAGCACCATTTGCGTATAACGTTTCCTTGCATCCAGCTTCTCCATTTTGCGCTCCTCACAAAAAGTTTACAAAATTCTGCAACACTCCGGCACGACGTGTTGCTTTTCTTTCAATTGCAGAGCAAATGCCGATTGTTTCTGATCTGCCTCTCCAGTATACTATACTTGTGAAAGATAATCAACACCTGTATGATTATCTTGAGAGGAGGTCTTTTGAATGTATGATAAATATCTTGTTACAGGTGCTACCGGCTTCCTCGGCAGGGCTGTTGCGGAGAGGCTGGTGCGCCGCAGAGCGCAAGTGTACGCGCTTGTGCTGCAGAATGACCCCTACATCAATTTGCTCCCCAAAGAAGTCCATACCGTTATCGGTGATGTGTGCGCCAAAGACTCGCTGACAGACTTCTTTGCGGATGCCGACAGCCGTACCTGTGTGATTCACTGCGCCGGTATCGTCTCCGTCGCGTCCAGACCCGGTCCGAGGCTCTATCAGGTCAATGTAGGTGGGACAGGGCAGCTCCTGCAGCAATGCATGGCGCATAAAGTGGGCAAGCTGGTCTATGTCAGCTCCGTTCATGCCATCCCGGAGCAGCCAAAGGGCTGCCCCATTACAGAAAACTGTGAATTCTCGCCGGGGCTTGTAGACGGTGATTACGCCAAGAGCAAGGCCGCTGCCACCGAGCTGGTCTACGACGCGGCGGCGTGCGGGTTGAACGCCAGCATTGTATTCCCCTCCGGCATCATCGGGCCGGACGATTTACAGGGAGGGAGCTTCACCTCAATGGCAAGATCCTTTTTTGCCGGGAAGCTGCCTTTCGCCGTTCGCGGCGGATATGACTTTGTGGATGTGCGGGATGTGGCAAATGGCATTCTCGCCTGTTCCGAAAGCGGAGAGCCCGGTAAAGGCTACATTTTGTCCGGCCACTATGTCACGATTCGCAGGATGCTGCAGATCATCGGGGCGGCGGCGAAACGGCGGTATCGGCCCATCTGCTTGCCTCTGGGTCTTGCAAGGCTGGCCGCTCCGTACTACGAGCGCCGGAGCTTGAAGGATCGAAAGCCATTGTTTTTCACCCCATATTCCATTTCCGTTCTTGCCTCAAACGGCTGCTTCAGCCATGCGGCTGCATCGAAGTGCTTTGCATATCAGCCGCGCCCGCTGGAGCAGACCCTGCGGGATATGGCCGCATGGCTCATTGCACAGAAGGAAGCGGGCAAGGCGCTGCCTCATCTCATCCGGCGTCCCACGATCAGCGGCGCCCGCTGCTGAGCTGCTCTGTGTTTCGGCCTTCTGCAGCACATCCGGGTTATTTCTCCGGGTGTGCTGCTTTTTATCGCTCCGCTTGCCCTCTTGCTTTTCTTCCGAGATTCGTATATACTGAAATTGTGTTGTACTTTTTTATCGGTATGGAGGGGCGGCGCGGAAGATACGATACTTCCACATCGGCGTGCTGTGCTTTGTTGCCTCGGAGTACCTGCTCTGGACGGTGGGCTGCTTCTGGCCGGATACTTCTCCGGCAAGCCCAACCTTCTGGTGTGATATGCTGCTGACGCTTGCCATTTTCGGGCTGCTGCCCGCCGCGAGAAAGGCGGTGGACGCATGACCTACATCGAAAACATCTTTCTGTGCATGGCATCCCCGCTGCTGGTGGCCGCTTTGTGCATGGGAAGGCGGCAGCTCCGCTTCTTCCTGTTCTGCATTGCCGGGATGGGGGTATGCCTGCTTTCGGCCTATATCAACACCTTCCTCGCGGCGGTATGTCAGGCGGACGCCCTTGCCGCCACGGCGGAGATCGCGCCGGTGGTGGAGGAAATCATGAAGCTGCTGCCGCTGGTATTCTATCTTCTGGTATTCGAGCCGGAGGGGGATAAAATCAAGGCTGCCGCCATCACGATTGCCCTTTCCTTCGCCACCTTTGAAAATGTCTGCTATCTGATCCAGAACGGAGCGGACCGCTTCTCCTTCATCTTCTTCCGCGGCTTCGGAACGGGCGCCATGCATGTGCTGTGCGGCGGCATCATCGGCGAAGGGCTGGCGTATGCCTGGCAGCGAACGTGGCTGAAGATCGCTGGCACCTTCGGTCTGCTGGGCGCGGCCATCACCTTTCACGCCACCTACAACCTGCTGATCGTCTACGGCGGCGTGGCGCAGTACGTCGCTTACGCCCTGCCGGTGCTGCTGATGGCGGCGGGAAAGCTGTCTGCCCTCCGCCTTACGCGGAGAGAATAACCAAAGCCTTCCACTTGAGAGCTGCTTTTGAGCGGCTCTCAATTTTTTTGAAAATCTTTGTATTTGGGGTGAGAGTTTTTCCGTTTTTCTGTACCTATATCAGTGAAGGGACTTTTACGTCATCACTTTCGAGCCATGAAGAGAGGAGGGGTCCAGAGACATGTATGATACCGCAAGGCGGGTCGCGCTCGTCAAAAAGCGGAGGCACGAGTACGCCCGCCGGAAACAGCAGCGCGAGATCTGCGGACTGTCCGCCGCGTGTATGCTGCTGTTCGCAGCGCTGATGCAGATGGCGAGCACAGTCGTCGGGCCGGGGCAGAGCGCCGCACGAGGTGTGTTCGGTGCGATGCTGCTGCGGGAGGACGCAGGCGGCTATGTGCTGGTAGGCGTTGTCTGCTTTGCAGTGGCGGCGGCGATCACCGCGCTGTGCTTCCGGCTCAGAAGCAGGGAAAACCAGAAAAAAGACGGGACAGGTAAGCCAGACCCGCAGAAACAGGAGGGAAAAACGACATGAAAAAACGAATACTTAGCATCCTGCTGCTGTGCTGCATGGTGCTGACCATGCTGCCGACAGCGGCGTTTGCAGCGGTGAGCGATTCGCTGGGCAACACACCCAAGGAAAATCAGGCGATTTTGGAGCATCTCTCCGCCTTGACCGGCGGCAGCAGCGACCAAGTGCTTTCCATGCTGAACGCTTTGGGGCTGCTGGATGAAGACGGCAATTTCAAGGTGGATCAAACCATCACGCTGGACGGCCGGGTGTTGACACTGGCGGCTGTCATGGAGCTACTGGAAAATCCCGCCACGGATCTCACCCGCATAGCCGACGTGGATGGGACTCCGGTGGCGCTGGGCGATTTGAAGACCATGATCCAAATCGAACAGGAGCTGCAGCGGATCAAGGACACCTATTTCTCCGGCAGGGAGTTTACCGGGGAAGCACTGGAGAATCTCAATAGCCTGATGGAGCAGCTGGAGCTGCAGGGCATCAGTTTGCAGTATTCCGCCTCTGCCACAAAGCCTGAGGGCGTTGAGACGGTGGATATGAGCAGCATGATGAGCCAAACGCTGGAGGTTCTCGCAAACAACACCTGGAACTCCGGGACTTTTACTGTATACCGCGGAAAACCGGTCGGCTTTTCCTACCGCATTCAAAAAGGCCAGCTCAGCAATTATATCACCAATGTGGAGGTCTCGATAGACGGGGTGAGTGGGGTCGAGCAAAGCGACGGGTCCTACAAGCTGACCTATGACGCAGGCTCAACTTTCAGTTTAGGTGGTCGTAAAATCACTGTCAAGGTTACAACCGAAGGAGCACTCCAAAACTGGCACAATGGTACTTATTCCTATGGCGACCTGCTGGGGATGATTGAATTTTACGATGCGGAAAATCTGGTGTTCTATGACGGCGCCGGTTATGCCGACCACCATCAGCTCAAGCTAATCAAGACGGTTGGCGTCCCCACAATACAAACATCAATGACCGCGCCGAACTATGAGGAAAGATACGAAAGTACAGACACAATACAGGGGGATATGTATATTCCTTTGCTGGCAAATGAATACACTACAGCCCTTGGTGCCAACAATCCGGACTTCGTTGCGCTAAGCGATACCATCAGAATTCTGGAGGGCGCTCGCAACTCGGTGCTTCCCGCCGGCTCCGACCCATTTTATCAGCCATACCAAATCGACGCCAGCATCGAGTTTAACTGGAGTACCGAAAAAGCTGCCTATACTGGCGATGCGCCGTATGGCTGGTATAAAGACCAGCCCTATGCCCCGTTCTATCTGACGGAGTACAAGTTCAATGGAAAATCTCTGGAGCTCAGCAACAACAGAACAAAAGCGCTGAACTGTACGATCAACAAGGGCAGTACGGTCAGCATCTCCCTGCAGTCTACCACGCAAAACAGAGGGAATCAGCGGTACTATCTGCCCTTCCGACTGTATATGAAAAGTGTACAGGGCGAAATCCAAAATTCCTGGGCCACCACCAAGAACAGCAACGTCACCGCCAGGCTGGTGGACACGGACAGCCCCACCATTCAAAGCGTCACGGCCCCGGAGGGAACCTATGCCAGCGGGCAGCACGTCCCCATCACAGTTACCTTTGACGAGTTCGTGGATCTTAGAAGCGCCAGCGTGACCATCAATGGCAAAGAGTATACCGCCGCTGAGCTTTCCATGAGCAAATACGGTGTCACGGCAATGCTCTGGTATCCAGTGCAGGATACGGATGCCACCACGGTCACCGTCAATGGTATGACCGGCGTGAAGGATGTTTTCGGTCATACGCTGGATACCACGCCCTATCAAAGCAACTCGATTGCCGGCGTTGAGCTGAAGAGCGTCTTGATGCGCAACGCCCCCACCGCACTGACCGCCGACTACGACAACGGCAAGGCATCGTTCACGATGAACGCCAACATGGAGCAGGCCTACAAGACCGTATACAGCAATTATCACACCCCGGCAGGCACAGACCCGAAGCAAGCCCCATTCCGCCTCGAGCTGAGGTACGACTCCGCGGTTGAACCAATCCATCTGCAGGTCTATCTGGACACAGAGAAGGAAGCCTTCACCATTAGCGACTATGCAATCGCACCCGCGGCTTACACCCGCACCGATACGGTGACGCTGCAGGCCAACGAGGGCACGAAAGACGCTCCTAACTGGGTGAATGTTCTTCCCCTGACCCGGCAGTTCACGGTGCAAAGGAAAGTTTCCGCGCACACGGTGACCATCGTCCCGGAAGCGAATGACGCCGACTATACGATTTCCCTCGCCGAAGCCGCCCGCCCCACGCTTCAGGCAGAGGTTTTGGGGGAAAACGGTGAGCAGGCCACCTACACCACCGGCAAATGGAGCAGCAGTGACACGCTCATTGCCACCATCAACGAGGATACCGGCGTTGTTGCCACCACAGGAACCAAGGTGGGAGCCGTCACCTTTACCTTTACGGCGGACAACGGGACTGTGGACACTGCCGATGATGTGACGGGCGAGTCAAAGCCCTATACCGTGACGGCAGGCAATTCCCTGGCACTGGTGATTCCCGGCGGCGCGTCCATCGTGACGCGGGTAAATCAGCCCGCCACCGTGCTGTGGAGCTCCAACGCCGCGCTGATGACACCGAACAAAGAGTTCAATTACAGGATTGACCTGTATGCGGGCAACTACACGAATGAGGCGGAGCTGAGCGGCATCCAGCCCGTTGCGTCTTATAGCGCTGGCAAAGAGGAAAACAGCGTGCGGATCCCGGAGAATGTGCTCTCCAATCTCTCCAGCGGAAATACCCCGGCCTACACGGTGTGGGTCTCCATGCCGCACCCCAACGCCGAGGGTGAGAACGTCCGCCTGTCGGCACTTGCCTGGATCATCGTGCAGGCACCACCTGCCACGGCCAAGCTGACACCGCCCCAGAGCATTTACCACAAGGATACCGACGGCACCGTCAATATCAACTGGTCGGTGGAAAACGCCACTGACGGCGCCTCTCAACAGCCCACGCTGACCATTACCCGGGTCACAGAGGACAACAACACCCAAGAGGTGGCCCGTGAGCGCCTATCCGGTACCTCCGGAAGTTTCTCCCTGCCATTACAGCGTGTGAAAGCCGGCAATCTAAAGGACACCTATCAGGTGGTTTTGAGCGTGGAGAACCCTGTTGAGGAAGCTCCCAGCACGGACTCCTTCCCCCTGTATGTCTACGATGCCGACGCACTGAAGGTGCAGGACGGCAACGGAGCCACGATTTCTGCGCTGACCATGGACAATACCTCCAAGGTCAGCGGCCCCCTGCCTACCGATACAGCTAAAATTTTGCAGCTGCGCCAGAAGCTGGGGCTGATCGAGTACATCGGCATCAACTATGACGAGTACGGATGGAACTCCTTTAAAGACGGGATCCAGTGGCTCTTCAGCAACAACAATGCCATTTCCGTCAACTACAAGCAGGGCGGACTGTATGAGGACATCAGAAACTTCTCCTTTGATTCCTACCTTCCCGAAACCAAAATGGCGCTGTCCGCCTTGGCTAACGGCAGCGCAACCGTCACGGCTACCCATGCCGCCACGGGTATGCGTGCCGCCGTACAGGTGACAGCGAAAACGCTGCAAAATAAGTTCTATCTCTTCCAGCTGACGCCTGCAGCGGAAACGACACTGCAATACACCGACGGCAAAGGTGTGCCCAAAACGGTCACGACCAACAGGGAAGGCGTGCTGGCGCTTTACGAGCCCAACGGAATCGCCAGTGAGGTGTCTCTGCGGTCCGGCTCCGGTGCGGATATTTATCTGGGCACCATCTATAAAGAAAATCTGCGTTCCGGCGAGCGGGATGCCACAAAACTGCAGCTTTATCCCTTGAATACCTTTCGCCTTCGGCGAGTCGCCCGGGCATCTGTGACGCTCATCACGCCGGGCGGCGATCCGCTGGCGAACAAGACGGTGACCGTTCGCGGCGGTGTTTATAAAAACGGAGGCTACTGCGAGACAGCTCTGCTGGGCTCCAGGGCAGGAGCACTTGTCAGCGGCATCACCGGCGACACCTATACCACGGATGCGGCGGGAAATATAACCGTCTATCTGGATTCCACCCAGTTCTGGTCGGCCGAAAAGGGCGAGAGCAACACCACGGCGCTTTCCGCTCTGGATCAGCTGGAGTACATTCTGGAGATCAGCGAAATTGACAGCAACAATTATTATCCGCTGCTGCTGACCGTCAACGGCAAGCTGGGCGTGGACGATGTAATGCGCACCGCAGAGGGCGTTGTCTCTCTGGAGCGCGTGCCGGCGGGGGAGGCAAACAAGCCCTTCCTTGTGGCGCAAAGCGTTGACTACGGTCTTGCCAACGGTCAGAAGGTGGATGTCCGCAGCGCGACCGGGAAGATCGGCCCTAACAGCAGCTTCAAAACAGCCATCCTGCACACCACCATGCTCCTCTGGGGCGAGGATATTGCCAACGCGCAGAATTACCGTCTCAGGTTGGCGGACGAATACGGCATTCTTCCTGCCGCCCAGAGCAGCAGTACCAAGCAGTATCCCTTCTCATCCATCCCTGTAGTGGAAAACGATCTGACCCTCACCGAGGCCACCATGACCACCTCTGGATGGATCGCCGACGGCAAGGATGTGGGTATGAAAACGCAGCTGAGCCTGAACGGCAGCCTGCTACAGGAGAAAATAATGCCCTTCCGGGTCGTTGATCTGACCCGAGTGCCCAAGGTGACAGAGGATGACCGCGTCACCGGTATTCTGGCGACGATGGGAGCCTCCAGTGTAGTGAAGGGAGTCGACTTTGGCGGAGTGGGCGACAGTAACATTCTCAAGGTGCTGACCGGACGGCTGGATGATCTGAGCGGTCCGGTGGACACTTCCGTGTTCAAAATGATCATCACCCCCAGCGAAGACCCCTCCGTGTTCCGTGCCATGATTTGGGCCGGGTACAACACGCTGGAGATGGAGGACATAGACTATTCCGAGGACGGCGTGGCGTTGGGTGCGAATGTGCTGACGCAGAGCCTGGAGGTGGGCGTGCCCAGTACCGGGGACCTGAGCCAGATGGCCCAGGGAACCTATGATCCCAAGGGGGACTACAAAACCAACTCCTTGGCCGACAATGTCACCAGCACGGATCTCAACTTGCAGTTGGAGGGCTTTTACGAAGCGGAGATCCGCTATAACGCCGAAAAAAAGGAGTGGGAGGTTTTCACCGTAGGCGGCGGCTTTACCGCCGGCGTTGGCGTGGGCTTCTCCTTCAGCGTGAACGCCATGGCTGGCCCCGTGCCGTTGACGGCAACCTTTGAGCTGGGCGGTGCCATTCAGCTGGATTTCCGTACCGCAGTGCGCTACGGCCAGCAGGGACAGGGCACAGAGCTTGCCTGGAGCGATCCCACGGCCACGGCAGTGAATGACTTTTTGACCACGCTGCGTATCAACGCCTATGTCCACGCGTTTGGCGGCATTGGCTTTGACTATTCGATCGTGGCGCTGAAGATCGGCCTATTCGGCAATTTGGATGTGGACAGTCAGAATAAGTTCCTTTCCCGCACCTATCTCGCCGACGAGACAAAGCGCCAGATCAACGGTCAGGCCCTGGGGATCCAAAGCGAAGTGGGAATCAAATTTGTGGCCAGATTCCTGTTTATCTCCTACGAGGCGGTGATCGCCTCCGGAACCTTTGGAGCCACCAAGACTTTTCATGACTGGGCAACAATCGACGAATACTGGAATAACGCCACCAGTGGGCTGAGCCTTGCCTCGCTGCGGACGGCGGCGGCTCAGAGCGGAATGCAGGTGACTTCTGGCAGTGCAACGCTCCAAAGCCGGGACTATCTGGAGCAATATGCCCGTACCTGGGGCCAGCCCCAGCAGCGGATGATGCCGTTCTCTCTGGACTCCACCAGTGGGCTGGAAAACATCCAGACCAATGCCAATCCCACATCCTATCCACAGCTCAGCGATGACGGGAAGGTATTGGCCTAGCCTGCGCCACAAACGGCGTATCGGTTCGCGATAATGAAATCACCATTTCCGAAGACAGCGCCCTCGCCCGCATCGATCAGGGAACCTTTACACTGGACCTGACCTATGATCTGGGCAAGTATATGAACTCCATTGGCAAAACCGAGATTCCCAATGTGGGTACCTATCTGTACGCCGAGGCGTGGGCGGAAGGTCAGATCGGTGGAACGGGAAGCAATCAGCGCCTGCCGGAGTATGACGGCAGTGACAGCGAGGCCACCGTCCATATGACCGGCGCACTGGCCCGCACCGGAGAGCGGATGACGATAGATGTGACACAGGGGAACGACGGCAACGGTCACAGCACCGCCGCCATTACCCTGCGCAACAACTCCCTGCAGTCTCAGACTGGCACAGTGCTGGTGGCCACGCTGCTGGATGCTGCCGGGACCGTTCTGGAAACGAAAAAGACCCGTATTGGCGGTGCCATCTCCGGGGAAACCTTCCAGACGGAAACCGTCACCTTCTCCCGGCTTGGCACCCGCGTAGTGGTGCGAGCCGCAGTGCCCGGTAATGACCTTCTGACCTTTGAAGGTCTGGCAGTGGGGCTCGGCGATTTTACCGCCAGCGGAACGAACTATACCTATACGCTGCAAAATGATAGCGGAGCAACATCTACGCTAGTCACAGCGGTGTCTGGAAACGGCGAGCCCGTGAGCATCAACGGGCAGGCTCTGTCCACCGGCGGCAGCGCAACCGTTGCCATCCCCAACAGCGGCACAACCGACATTGTCGTGGGAATCGGTGCTAAAACCTACACGCTGACGATTCTGCGCAATAGCGGCACAGGCGCGAATCCCTTTACCGATGTTTCCGAAAAGGACTGGTTCTATGGCGATGTGATGTTCGCCTATGAAAATGGGCTGATGCTCGGCACGGGCAACGCGCAATTCCGTCCGCACGGGACGGCGACGCGCGGGATGATGGCGACCATTCTTTGGCGCATGGCGGGCAGCCCCGCGCCGAAGGGCAACAACAGCTTTATCGATGTGGAAGCCGGAACGTGGTACACAGACGCGATCACATGGACGGCGGAGAACGGCATCTTTTTGGGCTACGGCAACAACAAAGTCGGTCCGAACGATTCCATCACCCGCGAACAGCTTGCAACCATCTTCTTCCGCTACGCAGACTACAAGGGCTGCGAACTGACCGCCAAGGGAGAGCTTGACAAGTTCCGGGATGCGGGCAAGGTCTCAGATTATGCAAGGGCAGCGATGCAGTGGGCGGTCGGCAGCGGTCTGATCCAGGGGAAGCCCGACGGGGTGCTTGACCCGCAGGGCACGGCGACCCGCGCGGAGATCGCCGCGATGCTCCACCGCTTCCTTGAGAAGTAAGAGCTGGTGCAGGGCAAGGCTCCCGGCGTCTGATGCGCCGGAACATCCCGAAGCAGCTGCAAGCCCCAAAGGCCGGCGACAGCAGCGTGTTCGGCTTGTGATGGCGCTCCTGCGCTGCACCTCTTGCCGGAAGCCTTTCGCTGAGCACATGGCAGATCAGGCGGCGTGAGGAAGAAGCGCTGCAAATCATCGAAAAGGAAACAGGCTCACCTTTCGGGGCGCGGGCAAATAGCCCCGCGCCCCTTTTCGGTTTCCTTCGTCAGGAAAGGCGGTTGTTTCTTTTGGCTCTATGCTCAACCTTTTTCGTAAGAAAGGGGCCATGCAGTGAGCCCCAACATTTATTATAGAACCGCAATGCCTCCAAGTTTGTCATTGGGCTTGTCTCAAAATAAAATTTTCTAAAATTAGCCAAACAATTAAGCCGTGAAAATCCAAATGAACCTGGATTTTCACGGCTTTTATCTAAGGAACCTCTGATTAAATTGCAAGAGCGGTCAGCGAGGGATTTTGTTCCAAATTGAGGTTTGGAAATTGCAGGAATACTTTGTGTATTTCAAGATTTTCAAACCGATAAGTTGGGGCGAAAGACCCGCTGAGCGCCGCAGCCGATTTATTCAGAGGTTCCCTAACTTTTAAGGGGGGCTACACTCTTACAATCCGCATTTTGAGACAGCCCCAATCTCGGGGAGGCAGCTGCGTTTTCGCCGATGGCTTTCCCGCAATTCAGCCGGGTACTGCGAGATTGCACCCCAAGGGCACTTCCTCGCGCTTCGCGCTCAGGGCGCCACGTCGCTTCACTCCTCGCAATGACAAATCGGAGGCGATCACCATTTTAACGGCGGCCGGTACGGACTGGAAGTGCGCAGCCGGGAGCGGCATGCCGCTCCCCTGCGGCGGCCTTGTAAAACTTTCCGCTTTCCGGTTTCAAGTTTCCACTTGCCGCTCCCCTGCGTTTTACTTTTTATGCTTTGCAAACAGGAACGCACCGATGAGGGCGGACAAGGGCACGGCGAGGATAACGCCGACGGAGCTGGCGATGGCCTGCACCATCTCCACGGAGAAGAACGTGCCGCTCATGAGCTGGGAGAACGACGGCTCGAGCGACGAGAGATAGATCATCAGCACGAGCGAGCTGCCGACGAGGGCAAGGATGAGCGTGTTGGTCATCGTGCCGACCATATCGCGGCCGATGTTCATGCCGGAGCGCAGGAGCTGGCGGCGCGTGAGCGCCGGGTTGACGGCCACGAGCTCATTCATGGCGGAGCTGATGCTCATGGCTACGTCATTCACCGCGCCGAGGGCCGCGATGACAATGCCGCCGACGAGCAGATCGCCGAGCTGGAGCGAGTGCATGGGATCCTGCCCCTGCTTGAGCTGCAGCAGGGCCTCGATGGTCGGCTCGGCGGAATACATCTTATAGCCGTTCACGCGCAGCAGGGCGCAGGCCAGCTCGCCGAACAGGGCCGCGAAAGCAACGCCGGAGATCGTGCCGAGGATGGCGCAGAGCGTCTTACGGTTCACACCGCCGAGGATAACGAACTCCACGACCGTCACATAGGCGCACATGCCGAGAATGGTCGGCAGCGTCGGCCAGCCGCCGAGGAGCAGCGGGATGAGGATGGAGAAAATGCACACGACCGTCAGGCCGAGGCCGAGCAGCGACTTTGCGCCGACCCTCCGGCCGACGAGCACTGTGACAACAAGGAAGGCCAGCACCACGAGGGCCAGCGGCACGGTGCGGTCGTAGTCCTGCAGCGTCATGCTGCTGATCTCCCCGTCCTCCTCCGTAACGGCGACGGTCACGGCGTCGCCCACCTTCAGGATCGTGCCATAGAGATAGCTCAGCTGGTTCGGCAGCTCATAGACCTGCCCGCGGTATTTTCCGGAGCGCAGCTCCACGCGGACGGTCTGCTTGCCGACGGGGATGTCCTCATAGTCCTGCTGGCCCTGATAGGCGTTATCCGTGACCTCGACGACGCGGCCGCGGACATAGTGCGTGGCCTGCTGCACCGTCGACATCGGTACCGAGGGGGTCTGCTGCGCAAGGCCATAGAACACAAGGAACACGACGGCCGCCGCCAGCAGCACCCACAGGCTGCGCCGCAGGCCTGGCGCACGGGAGCGCAGCGCCAGCACGGTCAATGCCGCGCCGCCGCAGGCCGTGAGCACAAGGGCGGCGGCGTCCGTCAGCCCGGCCTCGCCGCAGACGAGCCGGACGGCGAGCACGATGCAGGCAGCAAGAAAAAACAGTGCGCCCAGAACGGCAGAGGCCAGACGCGGCAGGGTGAACTTCTTCATGGGGCAACCTCCGAAAATGTTTATTAACGATTCTATTATACCGTCCGGCCCATGGGCTGTCAACCCTGCGGGCTGTATGAGACGCAGGGCCAAAAAGCGGAATAACGCGGCATATTTTTGGCTATTTTGCCGAAAAATGTAAATCTCCGTGTGCGTATTCTGTTTTCTATGGCAATTGCAGAGAAAGTATGGTATCATAAACTCATCATACTGCCCTCTGCATATGCAGGGGGGACAGAAAAGGAGGATAATCTAATGAGGAAACACCTCAGTCGGGTCATGGCAGCGCTGCTCGTGCTGGCAATGGCCCTGACGATGCTGCCCGTCGTATCGGCTGCGAAGGAGCGCTTCACGGCCACGCCCATCGACGGCATCCCGGAGAGCGGGCAGTCGTTCGTCATCTACAGCGCGCCCGCAGGCGGCGTGTTCTCACCGGAGGCCTCCGGTGGCGCAGTCGGCGTTTCGGCCGCTTCCGGCTCCGAGGAGTCTGCAAACCTGACCGTGCAGACGGGCGCAGGTGCCTATCAGGCCGTGAAGAACGCAGACGGCACCTACTACCTGACGTGCGGCGGCCAGTATCTGACCGTGAACAGCGCCGAAAAGCTCACGTTCGAGAACGAGCCGAAGTCCGGCTCCTCCATGAGCTCGAAGTGGAAGATCGCCGACGCAGGCAAGGACTACGACGGCTTCTCCATTGCCAGTGCCGAGGTCAAGTACAACAACTACGAGATCTTCCTGGAGTTCTATACCTCCTTCAAGGCATGGACGTACAACCCGAACAAGAACGACTGGAGCATTTACGTCTTCCGCTTCTTCTCCGTGGACGGCACGGCGGACCCGGACAACGACGGCTACATCGGCACGCGCCCCGAGGCCGGCGAGCTGCCGAAGGACGGCCAGACCGTCGTAATCTACAACGACAACGCGGGCGCCGTCATGGGCCCGCAGACGGATGACACCACCGCCCCCTCGCTGACGGGCGTCGAAGCCACGCCGAAGGGCAGCGGCATCGAGGTCGGCAACGGCGGCCTCATCTTCACCGTTCACACCGACGGCACCTACTACACGTTCGAAAATCAAGGCAAGTTCCTGCGCACGTCCGAGAACCAGTCCGACGGCTCGAACGCAGAGTGCCTGTACTTCGACACCGTCGAGAGCGATTACACGAAGTGGACGCTTGAGAAGACGTCGGAGGGCTACATCATCTATAACAAGACGGCAAAGTACAAGAACAGCAAGGTGTGCATCGAGTACTTCAGCAACGGCTTCAGCGGCTGGACCTACAACGGCAGCCTCGAGCTGTTTGCCATGAAGTTCTACCCTGTGCAGGACGAGCTGAACATCGGCTATGTCCTGAACCCGAAGGTCTCCTTCAAGGCGGCCGACGCCTATCAGGGCCTGGACTACACGTTCTCCGTCACACTGGACGACCTGTCCGACATCACGGAGATGACCGTGCAGTATCAGACGACCGGCGCAGCCGTCACCCTGACGGCCGCCTCCGTCGAGGGCAAGGTCTACACCTACACCGTCCCGATGGCCGCCCTGTCCGGCCGGACGAGCCTGAAGCTCACGGCCAGCGCAAAGAACAGCTTCGGCATGACCTATTCCGGCGAGACGACCGTGCAGGTCCTCGATGAGCCGGTGCTGACGAATGTCATGCCCGCAGCCAACGAGGCCACCGGCGCGAACAAGCGCCCGGAGATCGGCGCAGTCGCCGCCAACCTCGGCGAAAGCCCGACGTTCTCCATGAAGCTCAACGGCGAGAGCGTCACGCCCGTTCTGAAGGACGGCAGGCTCACCTACACCCCGGCGAAGGATCTGGCGGACGGCAAGTACGTCGTCGAGCTGAGCGTGACCCGCAAGGACGGCAAGAAGGCCGAAAAGATCTGGTCGTTCTTTGTCGGCGAATCCGGCCTCAGCCTGTATTTCGGCCAGATGCACTCCCACACCGCAGAGTATTCCGACGGTGCTGGCACGCTCGAGGATGCCTATGAGCATGCCATGCAGGCCAAGGACGTCGACTTCCTGATCGTCACGGACCACTCGAACTACTTCGATACGAAGAGCTCCGCCACGAAGACGAGCTACTACGACCTGTCCTCGCTCGAGAAGACCGCGGACGGCACCATGACGAAGTGGGAAGAGGCCAAGAAGACGGCCGAGAAGTACAACGCTCTGTCCACGGACTTCATCGCCGCCTACGGCTACGAGATGACGTGGTCCGGCGGCCCCGGCCACACGAACACCTTCAACACCTACGGCATCGTCTCCCGCAATAACGGCGAGCTCAATGAGAAGAGCAACAGCTATGCGGGCATGCACCTGTATAACGACCTGATGGTCAACGCGAACAAGGGCCTCGATGTCAACGGCGAAGCCGTCGCGGCTGGCGTGAAGACGAAGTGGCTCGAAAATGCTCCGGTCGTCTCCCAGTTCAACCATCCGGGCACGACGTTCGGCACGTTCGATGACTTCGCGGGCTATACCCCGTCGCGCGACGTCGTTCTGAACCTCGTCGAGGTCGGCAACGGCGAAGGCGCAGTCGGCGGCAGCTCCTATTGGCCGAGCTACTCCGAGTATGACAAGGCTCTGTCCAAGGGCTGGCATGTCGCGCCGACGAACAACCAGGATAACCACAAGGGCAAGTGGGGTGACTCCAACACCTGCCGCGACGTCATCGTGACCGACGACTTCACGGAGGCCGGCCTCTATGCCGCCATGGCTGAGCGCCGCGTCTACTCCACCGAGGACCAGAACCTTGCGATCTACTATTATCTGAACGATACCCTCATGGGCGGCATCATCTCGCTCGAGGACGGCCAGACGCTCGAGACCGTCCGCGTCAAGGCGAGCATCGCCGACCCCGACGGCGAGGAGCTGGGCAAGGTCGAGGTCATCGGCGCGAACGGCATCACCGTCAAGACGTTCGAGATCTCCGGCTCGACCTATGAGCTCGACGCCGAGCTGCCGAACACCGAGCCTTACTACTACCTGAAGGTCACGCAGGCCGACGGCGACATCGCCGTGACCGCTCCGGTCTGGGTCGGCGAGGCCACGCCCATCACGGCGGATCTGAAGAACAGCACCGCCCTGAGCACGGTCGGCACCTCTGAGACCGTCACCTCCACCATCACGAACGCGGCCACCGCGAACTACCAGATCAGCAAGGTCGAGCTGACCGTCACGGCGGGCGGCACGACGACGACCGTCGAGACCCAGACCCCGGCCAAGACGCTGGCTCCGGACCAGAAGGAGACGTTCACCTTCACGTTCAAGCCCACCGCCGCCGGTGCGCAGACCCTGCGCGTGCTCTACACCGGCACCTACGAGGGCGAGGAATTCCAGTGTGCCGCAACGCTGGAGCTCAAGGTTTATGACGCGGCCGACCTCATCAACGTCGGCGTCGACCACGGCCACGACAACTACTACCTCTCCGGCGACTATGCCGGAAGCGCCGGCAACTTCATCAGCTTCTGCGCCGACAACGGCGTGAAGTGCAGCTACATCGAGGCCGGTCAGTTCACCTATGACAATCTGAAGAACTATACCCTCCTCGTTCTGACGGTCCCGTACCGCCGCAACACGGCCAAGGCCACGATGTACACCGAGGCCGAGATCGCCGCGCTGAAGCAGTACACGGACAACGGCGGCAAGGTCATCCTCTGCTCCAAGTCCGACCGCGACAACAAGTATGACAACTGCGCCGAGAACTCCAACGCCCTGCTCACCGCCATCGGTGCACACTCCCGCATCGTCAACGGCATCATCGTCGACAATGACCTGAAGGCGAACGAGGCCTACCGTCTCTACCTCTCCTCCAAGGAGAACTTCAACACCGGGCATCCGTTCACCGCGGGCGCCTACACGTCCTCGAACGCCTTCGGCACCACCCCCGCGACGGACAACCAGACCGGCTTCCAGCTCTACAACGGCGGCCCGGTCGAGGTCCTCGACGAGAGCAAGGTGCAGGTCCTCGTGCGCGGCTACCAGAGCACCTGGGGCACGCACTACGACGGCTACTTTGACGGCAGCTCCTTCGTGCCGGAGTACGACGAGTCCGTCGACGGCCGCGTGACCGTCAAGAAGGGCGACGTCAATGTCATGACCTACGAGGATCTGCCCGGCGGCGGCTGGGTCATCACCTCCGGCGTGACGTTCTTCAGCAACTACGACATCAAGAGCGATCAGGATTATGCCAACCGCTTCATCCTGCGCAACATCCTCAACTCCCTGAAGCCCGCCGAGACCGTCACGAAGATCGCGGATGTTCACAAGGCTGCGGAGAAGGAAGAATTCACGGTCGAGGGCACCGTCACGGCCAATGCCTCCGGCTATGACAAGAACACCGCGTTCTTCGACTGCATCTATGTGCAGGACGACACGCGCGGCATCAACGTCTTCCCGGTCGCGGGCAACTATGCCGAGGGCATGAAGGTCCGCGTCCACGGCGGCGTGACCTACTACTGCGGCGAGATCGAGCTGAACCTCAGCAGCGATTACAACGGCAGCATCGAGATCATCTCCGACGATATCACCCCGCTCGAGCCGCAGCTCGTCACGGCGAAGGCCGCGATGGCGGACGAGAACATCGGCAACCTGATGCGCGTCGAGGGTAAGATCACCGAGATCCACAAGACGGCAGGCGTCGTTGACAAGATCTATGTGCAGGACGAGACCGGCACGGCCCTCCTGTTCATCAACGGCTACATCACGAGCACGGACACGAGCCTCGACAAGCTCACGGTCGGCATGACCGTCAGCGGCATCGGCATCGGCTCCCGCGACGTCGATGAGGAAAGCGCCGACAGCGCCATCTTTGCCCGCCTGCGTGTGCGCGACCGCGCGGACATCCACGAGATCTCCGCACCGCACACCCACACCTGGGGCCCGTGGGAGACCACGGAACAGGCCGGCTGCTTCCACGAGGGCACGCAGACGCGCAGCTGCTCCGGCTGCGGCGAGACGGAGACCCGCACGATCCCGGCTAATTCCGACAACTGCCCGTCCAAGGCGTTCACCGACCGTCCGGACCGGGGCTGGTACCACGAGAGCGTGGACTATGTCCTCGAGAACGGCCTCATGAACGGCATGGGCAAGGGCAAGTTCGAGCCGGATACCACCCTCAACCGCGCCATGGTCGCCACGGTCCTCTATCGCCTCTCCGGCGACAAGGTCAGCGCGACGAACGCCTTCCCGGACGTCCCGGCGAACGAGTGGTACGGCGAGGCTGTGGCATGGGCCCAGCAGAAGGGCATCGTCACGGGCTTCGAGGACGGCACGTTCCGCCCGATGGAGGAGATCAGCCGTCAGGACATGGCGCTCATGCTGCAGCGCTATGCGAAGACCGTCAAGGGAACGGACACGACCCCGACGGGCGACCTCAGCCGCTGGCCGGATGCCGGTCAGGTTGGCTCATGGGCTGTTGACGCGCTGCGCTGGTGCGTCGGCGCGGGCATCATCAACGGCAAGGACGGCGGCCTCCAGCCGACCGGCAATGCCACCCGCGCAGAGTTCGCGACCATCCTCATGCGCTACGCGAAGCTGTAACAGAACAAAGCACAAGGGCAGGCCAATGGCCTGCCCTTGGTTTTTGTATATGGAATATGTAGGGGAGCGGACAGCCGGGCCCGGCGCAATGCTGCCGATAGGAACAGGCTGGCGATAAAACGGTGAAAGCCAAAGGTTTGTCATTGCGAGGAGGCCGCAGGCCGACGTGGCGCCCTGAGCGCGCAGCGCGAGGAAGTGCCCTTGGGGTGCAATCTCGCAGTACCCGACCAGATCACAGGAAAGCCATCGGCGAAAACGCAACTGCCTTCCCGAGATTGCCACGTCGCTTCGCTCCTCGCAATGACACGTCAGGTAGCGTGGTGGTGCACCAGAGCTCTCCAGCGGTTTAATGCCCCTCTGCAAGGCGGTCACTGACCGCCGCTACAGACGCAATTGGTCCGTGCGTTTTATCGACGCCCTGTACGAACTGCAACTGCCTTCCCGAGATTGCCACGTCGCTTTGCTCCTCGCAATGACAAATCGGAGGCGATCACCATTTTAACGGCGGCCAGTACGGATTGCAAGTGCGTCGCCGGGAGCGGCATGCCGCTCCCCTACAACGGCCGGTGCAGCTCGGCAGTGCATGCCCCGCCCCTACAAGGCCTCGTCGGCAGCCCCTGCAATTTCTTCTCTTTCCCTTTGCTCCATTCTGTGATATAATGGCAAAAAAGCCCGCGGCGCGGGCGGTGGGAGGTACTTTTCATGGAAAACTATGTGGATTTTGCCGTGCAGAAGGCGGTGGAGCTGCTGGCCATCGACAGCCCGACGGGCTACACTGCCGAGGCGGAGGAATTTGTCCTGCGCGAGTTCCGCGCGCTCGGCTTTGCGGCGGAGCGGACGGCCAAGGGCGGCATTCTCATCGATCTCGGCGGCGAAAGCACAGATGACGCCCTGCTGCTCGAGGCCCACGCCGATACGCTCGGCGGCATGGTCGCCGAGATCAAGGGCGACGGCCGCCTGCGCATCGTAAACGTCGGCGGCATGAACGCCAACAACGCTGAGGCCGAGAACTGCCGCGTCGTGACGAAGTTCTCCGGCAGCTACGAGGGCACGCTGCAGCTTATCAATGCCTCCGTCCATGTCAACGGCGATTATGCCTCCACAAAGCGCAGCTGGGACACCGTGGAGGTCGTGCTGGACGAGGCCGTCGAGTCCGCGGACGACGTGAAGGCCCTCGGCATCTCCGTCGGCGACTTTGTCTGCTTTGAGCCGCGCACCCGCGTGACGAAGAGCGGCTACATCAAGAGCCGCTTCCTCGACGACAAGCTGTCCGTCGGCATCCTGCTCGGCTTTGCCAAATATCTGCACGACGAGGGCAAAACACCCGCCCGCCGCGTCTACGCCCATGTGACGGTCTATGAAGAGGTCGGTCACGGCGGCTCCGCCTCGGTCCCGGCGGGAGTGACGGAGGCCATCTCCGTGGACATGGGCTGCGTCGGCGCAGGCCTGCAGTGCACGGAGCGGCAGGTCTCCATCTGCGCGAAGGACTCCGGCGGCCCGTACTCCTACGACGTCGTAAAGAAGCTCATTGCCGCCGCGCAGAAGGAGCACGCGGACTACGCCGTGGACATCTATCCCTACTACGGCTCTGACGTTGAGGCCACGCTCCGCGCGGGCTATGACATTCGTCACGGCCTCATCGGCGCGGGCGTCTATGCCTCGCACGGCTATGAGCGCAGTCACCGAGACGGCGTGCTCAACACGCTGCGTGTCCTGCGCGGCTATCTGTTCTGATGCGCGGGCGCTTCTGGGCGCCGGCGGCGGCGCTGCTGGCGCTGGGATTCGTGTTCTATTTCGCCGTCTACGGCTTCCGCTTCGCGGGCGTGCTGCTGTTTCTCGCAGCCGGGGTCGTGCTGGCCTTCGGCGTCGTGGACGCACTGCGCGGGCGATTTCCCCGTTTTTCGCGCTGGGCGACGCGCCTCGGCCTGATCCTCGTCTGTCTCGGCCTTGTGCTGGGCGCCGGAACGGCGGGCTGGGTCGTCTCCGTTGGGCACGGCGCGGACGATCCGGAGGCGCAGTGGGTCGTCGTGCTCGGCGCCGGCGTGAACGGGACCGTCCCGAGTCAGGCCCTGCGCGAGCGGCTCGAGGCGGCGCGGGACTATCTTGCGCGCTATCCGGAGGCCGTTGCCGTCCTTTCCGGCGCGCAGGGCGACGGCGAGTCCATCACGGAAGCACGGTGCATGTATGACTGGCTGACGGCACGCGGCGTCGATCCCGCCCGCCTGCGGCTGGAGACGAAGGCCACGACAACGGAGGAGAACCTCCGCTGCTCGCTCGACTGCTCGCTCGACCTCATCGAGGCCGAGACCGGCACGCGCCCGGCGCAGATTGCCGTCATCTCAGGAGAATATCACCTGCTGCGCGCCGAGCTGCTGGCCCGCAGGGCCGGGGCTGAAGCACTGGGCGTCCCGTCGTACACGCACGACCGCGCGTTTTACTGCCTCATGCTGGCGCGGGAGGTCTGCGGCGTCTGGTTTACACTCTTGTTTTAGGGAAACTCTAAAACAATCATCTGCGGCGGATGGCGGATCTTTTTCGTCAATCCATCGGTATGAAAAACTTGAAATACACAAAGTATTCCTGCGTTTTCCATACCTCGACTTGCCAAAAAATCTCTCACCATCCGCTCTTGCTGATTGATTCAGAGCTTCCCTGTTCTGAACGATTGGAGATAAGCATGAAACAAAAGTTTCGCTTTACGGCAGAGCCGCGCTCCGCGCTGTGCCTGCTCTCCATGGCGCTGATGCTGCTATCGGCTGCGGCGCGCCTGTGGTACTATCTCGCCGACCCCGTCGCGACGGCCATGACGCTCTCGCAGGCGGATATCTTCCTGCTCGTCGGCCTGCCGGTCTTCTCGGCGGCCCTCTATCTTCATTGATGAGATTTACCTGCTTTTCCAGCACGAATACAGTGCAAACTTCCTCTTTACCCTTTGGAAGCGTGTAAGAAAGTACGGAGCCTATGCCACCGGAATTACACAGAATGTGGATGACCTTTTGCAGAGCCATACGGCGAGGACGATGCTTGCCAACTCCGAGTTCATCATTATGCTCAATCAGGCTTCAACCGACAGATTGAAACTGGCTGAGCTTCTGAATATCTCCGATCTTCAGATGTCCTATATCACCAATGTTGAAGCGGGACACGGACTCCTGAAAGTCGGCAGTTCTCTTGTTCCATTCGCAAACAAGTTCCCCAAGAATACAAAACTCTACAAACTGATGACCACGAAACCCGGAGAGAGCGCATAGCTCTCTCTCGGCTTCAGAAAGGAAACGCAATGAAAAAGAATATCTATGTTTCAATTATCTGCTTTTTCCTGCTTGTGATGATGTTCAGCGGAGTGATGATATACCGTCATTTCAAGGAAGCGCATACGCAGGAGGAAATCTACGACAGTCTTGCGGAAATCGTAGAAGAAAACGAAACAAGCGAGACTGCCGAAACTAACCCAGGCGGCTCGCGTCTTCGCTCAGGTCGTGCTTCAGATAGAGGAGACTCTGCGCCAGCTCAGAGCGGACACGTCCGCCAGCCTCGGCAAGCTCCACATTGGAAGCAAAGCCGCCTTCTTCCAGCAGCTGACCGATTCTCTCCGCCGCGGTCTCCCATGCAATGATTTGAGAATCAGCGGCGTATTTTGCCTCACGGCCTTTGTGCAGATGAATGCCGTCCTCGTCATACCACGCGGCATAGTCGCCATGTTCACCCCGGATTCCGTAGCCGCCGTGGAATTCCCTTTGCAGCAGTACCGCAATTTCCTCAATCGGCTTTTGTTTCTGAAACGCATCGGCGATATGCTCTCTGGAATGACTTGTGTTGCTGCCGAAACAGAGAACATCATCGATTTCCGACTGGGCAAAAGGAAAAGCGGACGGCACTTCGGTTGTGCGATCCGCTTCATCGATTTGGGATATCTGCTCCTGTTCCGAGAGAAAAAGATTCAGGGAGAGCTGTTCGTACTCTGTCCCGGCAGGATATCCGCTGTTCAGTTCTTCCGGAGGCTCCAGCTTACCGGCTGTTAATTGTACACCAGCTCGTTCAGAATGATCTCCTCGGCCTGCGCCTTCATCGTATTCATCATCCCCGCCCATTTCAGCGGGTCTCTGCGCTTCAATTCCTCCGTCACGCCGGCCTGTTTCGCCAGCTGCGGCATCAGCTCGTCCAACCTCCGGTGCGCCGTCTCGTCGATCTCCGCCAGGTGCGGATACAGCTGTTCTGACAGCACCAGACGGTTCCAGAGGATCGGGCGATGCTCCTGCAGATACTGCTTCCTCAGCTGTCCGTACTTTCCGATGTGTTTCGTCTCCTGTCCGCTCAGCCTGATGTCCGGGATCAGATAATCCCCGTTCTGCCTGTACGTCATTTCCATGTGCCATGCTCCTTTCCGCGATCTGTTCGCGCTCATAATTTCGTATTGCCGCTCCGATTTCCCGCAGCACCTGCTGATTGATGCCGCTGACTGCCGTTCCCAGCGCACCAGCTGTTTCCGGGGTATTGAAATCAAAAACGCTCATAAAGTCTTCGTGTTCAAAGTAGTTTTCCGGCTCCAGACTGCAGCGCAGCATCAGGGAATAACTGATGCTGACCTCAGCGGCATTGCGGAAGGCCACTCCGACGTTGAATTCATCATACTCTTCCAGAAAAGAATCCTCAAGGATGCCGAGGATATCCCTGCGGTTATCCTCCCAGTATTCCCGTGCCAACTGGGACGCCACAGCCTCCAGCTGAGCAGCAAGGCTTTCGCCCGCCGGAACACCGTAATTTTTCTCCAGCATGGAGGATACAGTCGGAATATGTTCCTCCCGCAGTTCCCACAGATTCAGGCTTCTGGAATTGGGCCTGGTTCCGGTGTCCGAGACATCAAACACATAGCGCAGCCTTTCGCGATCTCCGCTGGTATCGATGAGCGCGATGCCCTTGGAGCCGCGCCGCACATACCGGCGCATCGTATTGTTCCAGACATCGAACTCTGCGCAGGCAGTAGCGTCCGGGCGCTGGGCATGGATCATGACCTGCTCATGATACGGATATTTGTACAGCCTCGATGCGGTGGCGAGGAAGGACTGCCAGCGCTCCAGGCTGCCGGTCAGCTGCCGCTGCGCTTCCTCCGACATTCTTCGGTACTCCTGCAATTTGCTTGCCATAGATCACGTCTCCTTTCCAAAAGAAAAGAGCGCCCACATGACATGGACGCTCCCAATTTGAATTGTATTCAGTTTTCCCGTCTGATCTCAATCATCCAGCGCGGTTTTTTGCCCGGTACATTATGCCGGAGTCCGAACACCATATCCGGCGTCCGTTCGAAAAAGCCAATATCTTTTTTCCAGCTTATCCCGCATTTACAATGCTGCAAACCGATGAACTGCTGTTTCATCTTCCTTCCGCAGTTCGGGCAGACCTTATTGCTCTTTCCCATCGTCTTAAATATCCAGACTGTTTTCGTCCAGCAGGAAGTCATAGACGCTCATAATCAGGACCCCATTCTCATTGTAATGCGGTGCCGGAGTGTCCTTGGTGATGATAATCCGCTTGAAGAAATCTCCGGTCAGCATCAGAGAACGCTGTTCCTGCTCCATCTTTGCCTGATCCGGAATCGCGTAAGCGGACTGGATATAGTAGCGCTTGGAGCCCTTGTTGCAAACAAAGTCAATCTCCAGCTGTTTACGGATGCTGTTGCCCTTCTCATTGGTGTCATACTGTATGATGACGCCTACATCCACATTGAAACCGCGGATCTTCAGCTCATTGAAGATGATGTTTTCCATGCTGTGGGTTTCTTCCAGCTGCCTGAAATTCAGACGGGCATTTCTCAGCCCCATGTCGGTGAAATAGTATTTCACCGGGGTGTCAATGTATTTTTTGCCTTTCACATCGTACCGGACGGCACTGTCGATCAGGAAGGAATCGCAGAGATAATCAATATACTTCCTGATTGTAGCGCTGCTGATCTTCTTATTCTTGACCGACCGGAAGGTTGCAGACAGTTTCTCAGGGTTTGTCAGCGAACCGATTGCTGAGGAAAGAATGTTCAGAAGTTCTTCCAGTTCCGCCTTGTTGCGGATATTGTGCCTTCCGACAATATCCGAAATATAGGTTTCCTCAAAGAGGGATTTCAGAAACGCAATTTTCTGATCCGGAGTAGCAAAACTCAGTACCAGCGGCAGCCCGCCGTACAGCATATACTCATTCCAGCCATCCTGTTTCGCGCCGGGATAAACCGACATGAATTCCGCAAAGCTGAGTGGGTACATATGCACCTCATCGCCTCGTCCTCTGAACTCAGTGATCACATCCTTGGAAAGGAAACGGGCATTACTTCCGGTCACATATACATCCACGTTTTTCATTCGGGTCAGGCTGTTCAGGATTGCCTCAAATTCTCCAAGCAGCTGTACCTCGTCAAGCAGCACATAATACATGCCGTCATCTTTGATCTGTTCTTTCAGATAAGGATAGAGCACATCGGGATCGCGAAATTGCTTGTTTTCATAAGCATCAAACGCAATCTCAATAATATGGCTTTCATCTATTCCTTCTGAAAGCAGGTAGTCCTTGAAGAGATTGAACAGAAGATAAGACTTTCCACATCTCCTCATGCCGGTTATCACTTTAATCAATCCGTTATGCTTCTTGCTGATCAACAAATTCAGATAACGGTCTCTTTTAATTTCCATGCAGCGCACCTCCTATTGCGGATTTTTGCGGTTTACTGCAATTATCCGCAATAGTATTATACCACGCACGGAGTCATTTTACAACCAGTCTGCGAAAGATTTTTGCGGTAAACCGCAAAAATCTGAAATAGGAAGAGAACGTTATTCCGGAACCAGGTGCATTTGCACCTTTTTTCGGAATAGAATCAGACATCGAAATCGGGGTAAAGCTCCAGCTGCCCGAACTCCTCATCTGTCAGTGTTCCCAATTTTGCAAGCGTTGATTCGGTCAGCGCCAGAAGCTGTACCTCATCGCTTTCCAGATACTTCTTCATTTCTGTAAGTTTTTGCATCAGACCGGTGCGGCTGCTGCCTGCACTGTAGATGCACATCAGATTCATCTCGTCGTTCGTAAAATTCGTCATATCAAGTCCCTTTCTGCGCTTTTTGCCTGCGCGCTCTTTTCGCTTCTGGACGGCGCGGGTGCATGGAGCATCGCCAGAACGGAAGGCTTTTTTCCCGGTTCAGGAGCTGGCTTTTCTTCCTGAACGACCTGTCTGGCCGCTTCAAATAGCGCCGATATATCAGGAGCCTTGGGCTTGACCTCCGGCTGTTCCTTTGAGCCATTGTTGATGATGCCGTCGATCATTCCGTAATCGTCCTCCATGGATATCTCTGCATTTTTGAGATAGTTTTCAGGCAGGAAAGCAGGTACAGCTGTAAAGCCCACGCTTTCCACATAATAAGAGCTTACCGCACCATTCTGTCTCAAGACAACGATGTCGCTGACCGACAGGCTGTGCCCGGTAAAATCCTGCGGATGTGCGGCGTTGAATTTCATGTACAGTTCATCTAAACGAGCTTCTGTACTGCTGCCAGACGGGAATGAACCGGAATAGACCGCCTCGTAATGGTCAAAAGAAGGCTCGATACCGTGCTCCCGGAGATAGTGAGAATTCATAAAGCGAAGCTCCGCCAGTTCCGGATCGCGACGAAGCTGATAAATGCAGTAGCTGTCTGCCGGATTCTGCAGGAACGCTTTCTGCCACTTGTTTTCCGAGATGACAGGAAACTGTTCCTTCACAGTCTCCCAGTCCGCACGATCAATTCCGAAGATGCCGTCGTGATTCATAATCTCAGTCTGCTCAAAAACCATCGCTTCAGTATTGTCACCATAGAGGAGATATACCGGCACATCTCGCTCGAACAGCTCCAGAGCATGCTCTTTTGTCAGCGGAAGCATCGCGTCGTCCGTATAGCCGTAGGAATTTCGTGCCTCCACCGAAATTGCCGGGTCAGGCGGAATGTCCGTCTCCGGCTCCGGAGGCTCCTGCACGGGCGGCTCGATGGATATCGCTGCATCCTGCGAAGCCTGCAGTTCATCCAATATTCCGATATCTGCAACCTGAAGCGGGGCGTTCTGCCCGATTCCATGGGATTTGCAGATTTCCAGTGCCGCCTCGGCCAGCGTGTTGATTTCCATATCCATCTGACCGCCGTCGAGTTCCTTCATGGAAGTCTTATCGTAGATTGTGTAGTCCATGCCGGTGTCCGTGCGCTGAATATAAAGATATCGGTCATCTACGGTATAAAGACGCTCCATCGCCATGGCCGGTTCGGATGCAATCAGCTCCGCTTCTCGTTCTTTCAGAATTGCCGCATAATGTCCGTCTATATCATTGATAAGGCCGTCGGCGGTCTTGCTGATCACCTCCAGACTTTCTCGCAGCTCAGGCAGGGTCTTGTCCTTTGACCAGGACGCGATATAGCCAAAGCTGTTTTCTCCGGTGGTGATGCCGTAATAGGCGCACACCGCATAGGAGATGCTTTCCGCCTGCACTTCCTCGGTACTGCGGGAAAGTGACTGTACTTTTGCTTCGGGGGTTGCTTCCTCAACTTCCAGATGCCATTCAAATTCATTCTCATCCACATAACGCCAGTTTTCGGACTCAGCGAATTTCTCCGCTTCTTCTTCAGTCTTGAAACCGGAACTTAATGCGCATTTCGTTCCTCCTTCGCTGACCATAACCACATTCCAGCTCGGAGCAGGTTCATCTGCTGCCTTTTGATTGTGAAGCAGCGCGTGCGCCATTTCGTGAATGACCGCGGAGACCGTCTGTACCTCACTCATGCCTTTGCGAATGGCGATATCCTGATGCTCCAGGTCGAAGTAGCCGTCCATGCCGCCGCGCATTACTTCTATAGAAATCGGAACCGGAGAAGAACGCCGCAGTGCTTCCATGAACACATCGTAATTCGCCACATTGCCCGACAGGTCTTGTGCCAGCTGGGGCAGAGGCTTGCCCTCAGTCTGCGAGACATCAAACACCGTCACCGGCTTGTACATGGGAATCTGGATCGTCTTTTCCTCTGTAATGATTTTCCCGTCCTCATCCAGCATGGGAAGCTGCGTGTCAGGGTCGAGTTTTTCCTGCTCGATTTTCTTTTTGAAGGGAGTCGGAGCAATGATCTTAATGCCGTGTTCTCCCTTAATGACATTCCTTCCGAATTGATTCTTCCATTTGTTGAAGCCCGCCACCAGCGTGGCGTCCGGCTTCTGCATATGGATCAGCACCTGATTGTTTACGCTGTAATGATGAAAGCGGCTCATGGTCTGAAGATACTGCGCATAGGTCTCCGACCGGAACAGCTTCTTGATGCCGTCCTCGATGCTTGCCGTGATCTCCTTCAGCCTGTCCCTGCTGCTCTGTTTTTCTGCCATATACCATCCTTTCCGGGAAACGGAGCGCAGAGCCGAAGCCCCGCGCCCATCTCCCTGTATTATTCATTGAAGTCGCGGCCTTTGCTTCTGTCCGGCGGAACAGTGCCGGCCTCCTTTGCGCGCCTGCTTGCCGCCTCACGCCGCTCTCTGGAAAACGGCTCGCGGATAGAAACGCAGCTTTTCGGCACAATAAAGCTTTTCACTCCTGCAGAGGAGCGCCGTTTCTCCTCATGCACTTCTTCCGGACATTTCCGGCAGAGAGCGTCCAGCTTTTTAATCAGTCTCCTGTCGTAGGTGTAGACGCTGGCGGTGTCGTCTGCATCGGAAAACAGAATGATCGTCTCACGTTCTGCGGGGCTCAGCTTCATGCGTCGGTTTTCTCCCTGTCAAACTCCAGCGCATAGCTGGACTTCTGACCATCGTCCGTCAGTACAAGATAGGCGGAATAACTTCTGCCGATCTTTTCGGAATACATACCGCTGACAAAGGTTTTTCCGTCCTTCAGAAGCGCCTCGGCCATCTTTTTCGTGAGAATGATGTGCTTTGCGGATAGATAGCGGTTGTCCTTCCAGAGGCCAAAGCGGCAGTCGCGGCGTTCACAGAAGAATCCGGTCTTGCTTTCCGTCACCGGGCCGCCGCAGCGAGGGCATTTTCCGACAACCGGACGTCCGGACGGGAACAGCACCTCTGCACCGCTTACCGGTTCGTAGTCACGCACCAATTCGGAAACCATGCGGTTGATCTGCTCCATAAACGTGTCCGGAGAGAGCTCGCCATGTTCGATCTCTTTCAGCATGTTTTCCCATTCCGCAGTCAGAAGCGGAGACTGAAGCTGCTCCGGAAGCACCGTAATCAGAGAGATGCCAATATCCTGGGGAATGAGGCTGACCGCCTTTTTATTCTTCTTTCGCTCCACAAAGCCGGAGGAGACCAGTTTCTCCAGAATCCCGGCACGGGTAGCAGGCGTGCCCAGCCCTTTGCGCTCCACATCATCCGGCATCTCCTTTGCACCTGCATTTTCCATGGCGGAAAGCAGCGTGTCCTCGGTGTATCGGGCGGGCGGCTTTGTCTTTCCTTCCTCAAGCGAGACTTCAAACTGTTCGATGGGCTGTCCTTCCATCAGAGAAGGGAGAACTTTTTCCTTCTGTTCGCCTGCCGCATAGCTTCTCCATCCGGGATTCAGAACCGTTTTGCCCTTGGCTGTGAAGCTCTGTCCGCCACAATCGATAGTTACAACCGTTTCCAGATAGGAGTACGGCGCACTGACCGCCATCAGTACCTGACAGGCAACCAGCTTCAGCACTTCACGCTCTCCGGCTGTCAGCGCAGACAACTCGGCTTCTCCGGCAGCCATCGTGGGAATGATGGCGTGGTGGTCGGAAACCCTGCGGCTGTCGCAGACCTGTTTTGCGGACACCTCTCCGACCGATACGCCGAGAATACCGGCGGCGCAGGCAGCGACTGCCGGCACACCGCTTTCCATATCGTCTGTCAGGAAACGGCTGTCCGTTCGAGGATAGGTGCAGAGTTTTTTCTCATACAGCGACTGAAGGTAATCCAGCGTCTGCTGAGCGGTAAAGCCAAAGATGCGGTTGGCGTCTCTCTGGAGCGTCGTCAGATCATAAAGCGCCGGGGCTTTTTCCGACTTTTCCTTCTGCTCCACACTGCGGATCACCGTCGGCACTCCTGCGCAGGCGGATTTCAGGTTTTCCGCGTCCTGCTTGTTCTTCAGCTTCTCACTGGCCGCCGTGAAATCTCCGGCATCCAGCTTCACCGTGTAAAAAGGCTCCGGCTGGAAAGCCTTGATTTCCGCTTCACGCTGTACCAGCAGCGCCAGCGTAGGCGACACCACGCGACCGACATTCAGCGTGCGGTGATACAGCACCGAGAAAAGTCGAGTGGCGTTGATGCCCACCAGCCAATCCGCTTTGCTTCTGCAAAGGGCTGCGGCATAGAGTTTATCGTACTCGCTGCCGTCACGCAGATTTTCAAAGCCCTCACGGATTGCCGCGTCCTCCATGGAAGAAATCCAGAGGCGCTTCACGGGCTTTACGCAGCCTGCCAGTAGATAAACGGTGCGGAAAATGAGCTCGCCCTCGCGTCCCGCATCGCAGGCGTTGATGATCTCGGTCACATCTGCGCGGCGCATGAGCTCAGTCAGCAGATCAAGCTGCTTTTTCTTGTCGCGCCCGACGCTGTACTGCCAGTTTTCGGGAATGATAGGGAGCTGTTCGCGGCTCCATTTGGCATATGCCTCGTCGTACACCTCAGCAGAAGCCAGCTCCGCCAGATGGCCGAAGCACCAGGAAACAAGATAATTTCCTCCTTCAAGATAGCCGTCCCGGCGCTTGTCAGCGCCAAGGATGGCAGAAATAGATTTTGCCACAGAGGGCTTTTCGGTAATCACAAGCTTCATATCGTTATCCTTCCTTTCTTTGATTTGTGCAGATGCTGTCTGCACAATTACGCTTCATCCGTATCATCCGGCTGGTCGTCCTCGGTGATGTATTCCTCCTCATCGTCTTCGTCATCTTCGCCGAAGTCGTAGTCATCTAGATCATCGGGGCCCTTGGTGTCGGGCTTCGGCTTTCTGAACTTGAACCAGTACACAGAGCCTCCCGTACCCAGACCGGCAATCAGCAGCAGGAGAAGCAAAGGCGCGGAGCTGCTCTTTTCAGGCTCCGGTTCTTCCGGCTCCTCCGGAACTGCTGTAGGTTTGGGTTCCTCCTTTACCGTTCCGGTACATTCCGTCAGGTTGGTCTTGCAGACCGGGCAGTTCATATCCACATCACCGGCTTCACAGCGATCTGTACAGGTGCATTTAACCGTGACCTCGCCGTCCTGCATCAGCGCCATCAGGTCAGCCTCGTCCACCAGATTCAGGAAATAGACGTTTTCACCGTTTTTGTCCCGGTCGATTACGATGTAAAAGGTGTTGTCATTCTTGGACTGCACCGTGATGAACTGCTTTCCGTCCGAGGCTTGGTACACATCGTCCACCAGCTCCAGGTTGCCGTCAGGCGTCAATGGGCTTGCGGAATTCTCTGTACCGTTTGGACTGCCTCCATCAGCATTGTCATTGGACATAACCGTACCCTCGCTGACCTTCAGATAGCCGCCGTACACATAGCCCTCCTTTTCGGGCACGATGACTCTGTACCAGCCGTTTTCCTCGCCGATTACCGTGACGGTATCTCCGCAGGGAAGCTGGCCGATGATGTTATAGCTGGTGCTGGCTCCATCGCGCAGATTCAGCCTGCCGCCGTTGGTTGTCACCGTTCCGATCCTTTCCGTCTGAACGGCAGTCTGATTGCCGGAGAACTGCTGTTCAGCAATCTCCGCTGTGCTGTCAGCAAAATCACCTGCGTAGGCAAAAGCAGGAGCCGCCAGCGCCGTCATCATGGCAAGGGCTGCCGCCAGTGCGGTCAGCCCTCTGCGTAGCATCCTTTTAATTCTCATGTTCATATCCCTCCGTTTCTTCGTATTCATCGGGTTCTTCGGTTCCGGGCAAATCTGCAGCCTTTCCGCTCAGAAGTGCGGACAGCTGTTCCGGCGTCATGCCGATCTCGCGTACCATGCCGATGATATCGTTGTTCTCCAGCTTCGTGATCTGCTCGGAGAGCTTACGGTTGCGGTTCTGAAGGTCGGAAATCTTTTCGGTATTCCTGCTCCTTTCTGCCTTCAGCTTCTCAATTTTCGGGTTCATATTGCTCCTTTCTTACGGGCTGGGCAGCCTTCCGAACTGCAGGAAGTGCTGCTGCCAGTAGTTCGTATCAATGCTCGTGTACTGGATGGGGTCGCCGCAGTGGATCATCATATTGTTGCCGACATAGATGCCGACGTGCGACGCACCGGAAGTGTCATAGGTTTTCTCAAAGAAGATCAGGTCGCCCGGTTTGGCATTGGCCGGGGAGACGTAGGAACAGATATTGCGCAGTCCGTTTGCGGTCAGTCTGCCCACGTCCCAGCCAACACCGCAGTGATTGATGACCCAGCTGACAAAACCGGAGCAGTCAAAACTGGTGCTGGGCGAACTGCCGCCCCAGACATACGGATAACCGAGATACTTCTCCGCTTCCTGAATCATGGCTGCAAACTGTTCATCCTCCAACGCGTCTGCCGGAATCTCATACCGGTATTGGTCGCCGTAATAGCTGTCAACGTAGGAAGAACCGGCAAACAGATCGGGCCTGTTGCCCAGCGTGGACATATAAGAGGCATACAAAGACAGATGATCCTGATCCATCATGTAGACCGGCAGATGGGACAGATTGAAGTTTTCCAGCGTCACCGTACAGATGTAATAATCGTAGGGAACCTGCACTTCATATTCGTATTCCTCGATGCTGGTCGCGCCGGTCTCCGGGTCTGTAACCGTGTAATAGCCGGTGCGGGTTTTCGTCCTGTAGCGGGTTTCAACCTCCACATTCTCCGTCAGCGTATACTGGCGGTCGAAGATGGTCTGAAGCAGGCCGCTTACCTCATCAATCGTCCATTCTCCCTCTCGGAGCGCAGTCACCATTGAAATCAGCACATAGGGGTCATGTTCAATCTCATCCAGGTCAAAATGGTATTCGTCATAGTCATGGGTGCTTTCGTAACTGTCCAGATACTCCTGAAGCTCTTCCTCAAGCGCCAGATACTGCGCCTCCGCTGCCAGCATATCTGCATCGGCGCTGGGGTAGGTGGTCATCACGCCGGAGGATGTGAGCGAACTCATCATCACGGAACAGCTGGACATCACAGCGGAGACAAACAGGAACATCATTCCAATGACTCCGAGAATCGCGAAGCCCTTTTTATGGCGCGCAACAAACTGAACGACCTTGGATGTTTCCTCTCCGGTTTTCTTCACTGCTTTGGCGGCAGCTTCGGACGCCTTGACCGTGTTGTCCGCAGCCTTTCCGGCTTTGGCCTCGGCATAGGCTTTTTTGATGGCGCGCTTCTGCTGGAACCGGGAAGCCGGGCTCGCACCCCATTCCGGATTCTGCAGCTCCGCCTCCTTATACAGTGCCTTGAGATTGGCCCGGTCGGCGGCGCGCTCCGCTTTCAATGCTCTGGTATAGGGTTTATCCTGCAATGTTCGGTGGGCGGTATCCAGTGTCCGAATGCCGCCCTCGGCGCTGCTGATGACCTCATGGGAGATTGATGCGGAAACACTGTCATCCGCATCCTCGTGCAGTTCCCGATGGGATACTGCCGAAACCGCATTCAGCGGAGATTCTGCTGCGGCATGAGACAGTTTGGACGGCCGCTTTTTCTCGGTTTCCTCAAAAACAAGGCGCGTCACGACCTGATTTTCCTTCGGGTCATAGACGCGCTGTTTCTGAACGATTTTCTTTTTGGGGATTCTGCTCTCAGCCTTTTCCAGCTTCTTGCCTGCTTTTTCCGCCTTTCGGATGGGCTTTTGAAGCTCTGGTGTTTCCAGTTCTTCCTCTGTAAACAGAAGGCGGGGCGAGCGTTTTGCCATGTGCATCACCTCGATTCGTATGGTTGTTGTGTTTTTCAGCCGATGATTTCAGACCTTTCTGCCAGGAATACCTGTTTGCCTCTGGGCGTGACCAGCATCTGTGTGCCGCGATGCCCGTTGGGCGCGATATACTCGCGCACAACGAACAGGCCGTTGCGGTATGGAAGCGCGTGAGGATGCATGATGCCTTTGGCGTCATAGTAAGCGTACTTTTTCCTGACGAGATAGGCCGTGAACATACTCTGGGGGACACCCAGCTCCTTAGCGGTCAGCCGGATACCGGTACAGTCGGGACAATCCACCAGTGCATCAAAATATGCTGCCTTGGGAAGTGCCTCGGTCAGCTTCGCCTCAGCCTGTTTCAGTTGACAGGCCAGCTTTCTGTTAAGGTTCCGTTCCTCTGACAGTGCCCTCACGACCTGCGCCGCCACATCGGCATTGCCTGCCGCCTGTTCTAGCAATGCATCGGTCATGTAGGCTCCGTGTCTGCGGATGGAAGGAAGCACCTCACTCGTCACCCAGCGTTTGAAGCGTTTTGCGCTTTCCAGCTTGCTGGAGAGGATAAGACTGTAAAGACCGGATTCGTTGATGACGGTCTTATTGGGATTGCCTTTAATACCGTCGCGAATTGCGACGGTATTCCGGTCTTCCGCGTCAACATGCTTGGCAATGGCATCTCTGGCATTCTGATAGCCCAGTGCTTTCGCCACTTCCGCGCCGATAAACCATGGCTGATTCTCAATGAAAAAAGTCCGGATTTCTCCGAACTCTTCGCTGCGAAATGTCTGTATCCTGTTTTCCATATCTGATCCTTTCTTATCCGGCCTGCTCCTGCGGCTTGGTCGTAATAATTCGATACAGTTCCGTATCCTTCGGGAAGCGATCCACAAACGGAAGGATTGTACTGCCGTAAAAAAGAAGCCCTTCGCCTTCACCGCTATGGGTGACATACGAGAGCTGATGGGGAGAAATATTCAACTGTTTCGCAAGAATCTGCCGGTCGCCGGACGCCTGATTCAGCATGAACACATAGTCGGAGTTTTCAAAGATGTTCTCAACCTCGCGGGAAGAAAGCAGGTCTTTGACGTTCTGCGTGATGCCGGTGGGAATGCCGCCCCACTTTCTGAAACGCTTCCAGATTTCCACTGTGTATGCCGCCGTCTGCTCCTCGCGCAGCAAAAGGTGCATTTCATCGATGTAGTAGCGTGTGGATTTGTGCGCTTCGCGGTTGATGGTAACGCGGTTCCATACGGCGTCCTGCACGATCAGCATACCGATTTTCTTCAGCTGTTTACCCAGCTCCTTGATGTCAAAAGACACAATGCGGTTTTCAATGTTGATGCTGGTGCGGTGATTGAACACATTCAGAGAACCGGTGACATAGATTTCAAGCGCCGTTGCAATGTACTGTGCCTCCTTTTCCTCCTGCGTCAGCAGCGCATTGTACAGATCCTCCAGTATCGGCATGTTCTCCGGCACTGGGGCAGCCAGGTAATCCCGGTAGACCATACGGACACAACGGTCGATGATGGTCTTTTCCACCGGCTGCAGCCCCTCCTTGCCGCCTACAATCAGCTCACAGAGGGAAAGAATGAAGTCAGATTTCAGGCTCAGAGGGTTTTCGTCGTCGCTGTAGTTCAGGTTCAAGTCCATGGGGTTGATGTAGTCGCTGGAAGTGGGCGAGATTTTGATGACCTGCCCGCCCAGGCGTTCTACCAGCGTGCCGTATTCCGATTCCGGGTCGCAGATGATGATGTCGTCATCCGTCACGAAGAATACGTTGGCGATCTCACGCTTAGCGGCAAAGGATTTGCCGGAGCCGGGCGTGCCGAGAATCAGTCCGTTCGGGTTTTTGAGAAGCTTTCTGTCCACCATGATCAGATTGTTGGACAGGGCGTTGATGCCGCAGTAGAGTGCCTCCTTGCCGCTCTGAAACAGCTCCTGCGTAGTGAACGGTACGAAAATCGCCACACTGGAAGTAGTCATGCCGCGCTCAATCTCCACCTGATTCATTCCCAGCGGCAGACTGCTCATCAGACCTTCTTCCTGCTGGAAGTCGAGGCGGGTCAGCTGGCAGTTGTATTTCTGGGCAATGGAGCCTGCCTGGAACACATTGTTTTCCAGCTGCTGTTTGGTTTCTGCCACATTCAGAACCAGAAATGTCAGCAGGAACATGCGCTCATTTCTGGACTGCAAGTCCTGCAGGAGCTTTTTTGCCTCATTGCCGTAGGTGGCCAGGTCGCTGGGAATGATGTCCATATCATACCCGGCGCGAACGGCCTTTTTCTGTTCCTCGATGGTCATTTTCTGCAGGTCGGTGATTTTGCGCTTGATGGTTCTGATGGCCTTGACCTGATCCACCGACTGAACATGCATGGTTACGATCAGGCTGCTCTGCATATCCAAAAAGTCAGCCAGCATCCGGTCATTCAGCTCCGGCGCAAGAATCTGCAGGAAAGAGACCTGCCCGATTTTCCTGCCCATGGTGAAGTTTTTGCCGTTTCGGAACGAGAAGGCGCTCGGTGCGATGAAATCCTTCACGGAAAGTCCGGTCGGAGCCAGCCAGTCCCAGTCAAAGAGGAAAGGCTGCTGCTCATCCATATGGAAAATACTATGAAGAAGCTCAAGCCTCTGTTTTCCGTTCAACGGGTCAGCCTGAACGCCCAGACGCTTGAAATTATTGAGTACATCTGTCTCAATGCGCTCCAGGCGAAGCTTTGCACTTTTCAGTGAATCCGCTTCAACACCAAAGGTCAGATACTTGGTCTTGATGAGGCCGTTGTTGCCCTTGGCCAGCTGGTTTTTCAGCATCTGGGTGTACTCTGTACGAATACTGTCGTAGTCATCGCCCTTCAGCGGAATGGCAATGCGCTCCGAATAGGTATCCTTGTTCGCCGCTGCATTGATAAAGGACAGCTCAAATCGCACGGAGCTGTCAAAATAGTTGAGGAAATCGCACCAACCGTCAAAAATGGCGGTTTTATCCTCATTCTGATTCAGCTGATAGTTGATGTCCTGGAACTGCACCGTCTTGGTGTAATAATGATCGGTCACGCGGCAGATTCCGTCCGGGAACATGCGCTGAAAGGGGATGGAATCCTGCGCGGATTTGTGTCTTTTGTCCTGTCGTCTGGCGTTCTGAATGGCAGCATTAATCTGCTGCTTTTCCGCTCTTGTGAGCTTTTTCGCCTTGGACAATCTTCTGTACCTCCTTATCCAGTTTTTCCTGCCGCATCACGGCAGAATAGAAATTGTTGGTTTTGTACGGCCGCTCCTTCGGGCGGATAAAACTGACCTGCACGATATTGCGGATGATCTTTTCCAGAGGCTGTCCATTCTTCTCATACATGGCGAACATGAAAAAAGGCAGCATGACAAGCACCATGAGAAGCGTTGCCGTACTGCTGCTGACGTGTCCCTTGATGAGGAAAAAGACCGGAAGCCCCACCAGAAGCCCTGCACCGAAGCAAACGATCTGACGTTTGGTCAGGTTGAAGGCGACCTTGGTTTTGACTGCATTCATGTCCTTGGGTACGGGTACATATGCCATTCTTATTCCACCTCCTTAATGTGCGTTGAACACGCTCTTGGCCAGCGAGCTGGTCTTGAACAGCGTGAAGCACAGCAGCACTGTATAACCCATAACCGTCCAGATCGCCATGGAGATATCGCTCTCCACGACCATGTTCTGTACCAGGACAGCATAGATTGCCACGCAGACAATAATTAAGAAGCCCTGAAACGCCAGCGCGAACAGGCTTCTGAGATAGTTCTGACCCATCTGGCTCCATTCATGATTCATCATGGTGGACATCGGAATCGGCGCTACCGATGTAACCAGATAGATTTCGATCATCCTGCCGAAGCAGATGAGCATAATGATGATGGACAGGATATGCATGGTCACGCCCACAATCATGGATTGGAACCACAGTCCGATCAGACTGGAAAGCTCCATGGCCATCAGCGTTTCCTCAAGCCCTTCTGTAACAAGCTCGATATCCGTATTGCCAACGATAATGCCTGCGGCGTTGTTCACCACATTCTGCGAGACATCGAACACTGCCATGACGATGTTCCAGGTGTTGGACACGATCAAAATGGCGCAGGCGGTCTTGAACACCCACATGAGAATCGACCATGTGTCGAGATCATGCATGTTGTTCTTATCCATAATAATGCGGATGAATTCCATGGTCATAACCAGCGCCAGAATGATGCCGGCTATAGGCAGGATTACATTGTTGGACAGGTTCTGAATCATATGGAAGATGCCGCTGTTCCAGCCCTGCGGTGTCTGACCGACCTGCGTTGCGATATCTCCGACCTTGGTATTTACCGATTCCACCATGCCGGTCAGGTTGGATGCAATCGCTCCGGCAAGAAGCTCCTTGAGCCATTCTGTCAGCGTGTTGAGCAATAAATCCAATCGGTATCAACCTCCTTTCCGGCTCCCCCTGTACTATGGCAGAGGGAGCCTCGGATTTTACTCACTTCTGTCTTGCTGTGTGGCGATTAACCGAAAAGGCCGGAAAGCAGGGGAACAAGGGTCATGCCGATGAGCGCGACACCGCCGCCCGCCATGAGCTGCTTCATGCCCTGGCTCTTTGCTAATGTGCGATAAAGAAGTAATAGAAGTGTAAAAAATTTTGCCGTTCCTATCCGGCACTTAGGGCTGTGTCGGATAGGTCAGGCGTTAGGCTTCCGGCAAGTCTATCTTGCCGACAAAGCTGTAATAAATCTCAATGTCCTGCCTGCGGGTGCCGTTCTCGTCATAGCTGCACTCATGCACGACGATTTTCTCAATCATTTCCCGCAAGAGGGTGGGGGTCAATTCTTCAAAAGCAAGGTGCTTTCTCACAATCCCCATGAATTTCTCGGCGTTGACGGTGGCGGCCTGCGACTTGGAAAGTTCCTCCTGCAAAGCGGCAGCCCGGTCTTTCAGTTCCCGCTGCTCCTGCTCATAGTCCGCCGACAGCTCCATGAAACGCTCGTCGCTGATTTTGCCGCTTACATTGTCCTCATACAGCCGCTTGATAATGCGGTTCACTTCGGCAATGCGTGTCTGGGCCTGTTCAAGCTGCTTCGTGGCTGCGGCGGTCTTTCTCTTGCCGCCGATTTCGTTCTGCTGGATGAGCAGCTTTACAAAGCGGCTCTCATGCCTGGCGGCGTATTCCGTCACTTGCCGGAGATTGGAAAGCACGCCCGCCGTCAAAAGGTCGGTGCGGATAAAGTGTGCCGTACAGTCACGGGTACGCTTCTTGTAGCTGCCGCAGATATAACAGTCCTGCTTGCGGTTCTTGTTCTGATACCGCTGCTGATACAGCACATGGCCGCAGTCGGCGCAGAACAGCATACCAGAGAACAGCCCCACTTCATCATAGCGGTTCGGGCGTTTTCGCTGCTTGCGTAACTCCTGCACACGCTCCCATGTTTCCGTGTCGATAATCGGCTCATGGTGATTTGGGAAGATAGCCTGCTTCTCGATGGGGTTCTCAACGCTGTGCTTGACCTTGTAAGAGGGCTTCTCCGTCTTGAAGTTTACCAGACAGCCAGTGTACTCCCGGTTTTCCAGCAGATGGACGACGGTGTTTGTCGCCCACTTGCACTCATAGCCGGGGTGGTAGCGTCGGGTGCTGCCCGTCCTGCGGTATTCCAGCGTCCCCGGCGTGGGGATTTGCTGCTCCGTCAGCATACGGGCAATCTTGGTCGGGCCATTTCCCGCAAGGCAAAGCTGGTAAATCTGCCGGACAACCGGGGCGGCTTCCTCGTCAACGATATAGTTCTCGTCCTTGTCCATGAGATAGCCATAGACTGGCTTGCTGGTTACAGGCTTGCCGCTCATGCCTTTTGCTTTCTTTACTGCCTTGATTTTCTTGCTCGTATCTCTCACCAGCCATTCGTTAAATAAGTTCCGCAGAGGGGTAAAATCATTGTCCATGCCGCCGTTTGCGCTGTCCACGTTGTCATTGACAGCGATAAAACGCACGCCCTTTTGAGGGAACAGCATTTCCGTGTAAAATCCCACCTGCAAGTAATTACGCCCCAGCCTGCTCATGTCCTTGACTATGACGGTGCCGACTTTCCCGGCTTCAATGTCTGCAAGCATGGCTTGAAATCCGGGCCGCTGGAAGTTCGCACCTGAGTAGCCGTCGTCGGTGTACCAGCGCAGATTGGTAAAGCCGTTCTGCTTGGCGTAGGCTTCCAAAATCCGTTTCTGGTTGGAAATGGAATTGCTCTCGCCTTGCAATTCGTCCTCATGGGACAATCTCGGATAAAGGGCGGTAATGAGGTTTTGGGTGGCTTGTCTTAACATAAAATCCTCCGTTTCCGACAGCCAGCCCCACTATTCCGTGGTTTCATTGTACCACGGAACAGGGGCGGCTGTACAGCGGTAAAAGTGATAAATCTGCTTCTTTACAGCTTGTCAAATCGCCTTTTTTTGTGTAGCAGCGGCTTCCGCTTCCAGTACCCTCGCCATCTTGTCGGCGGCGGTGCTGGTGGTGTCTTTCTTGAAAAAGCCGGACACGACAAGAACGGTATTCCCCATGCGGATTTCCGTCACGCAGTCGGGGCGGCGGGTGGTACGGTGGTCGTGCTGCTTGATATTCTCCATAGGCAATACTCCTTTCATTCAGCCAGCAGTTTCTTCATGGTTTCCATTTTCCGCTTTGCGGTTTCCTGCCGGAAGTTGACGCCAGTAAAGCGTATCGGGACGCACATGGACAGCAGTCGGTCATAAATCCGGGAATGGGCCGTGTCTGTCGGCTTTTTCAACTCGTCCAGCGGGCGGTTGGTGGTGGCGATCAGCGGCTTGTTGCTGCGGTATCGGGTATCAATCACATGGAATACCTGTTCCAGTCCATAGTCGGTGCCACGCTCCATGCCGAAGTCGTCAATGATAAGCAGCGGATAGCGGCAAAGGCGGGAAATATACTCATTCCGGCCTGTAAAGCCGGGAGAGAGGTCGCCCAGGATAACGGCGAAGTTCGTCATATATACGGGGACTTCTTTCTCCATGAGGGCGTTTGCGATACAGCCCGCAAGGTAGCTTTTCCCGTTGCCGACGTTCCCCCAGAACAGGCAGCCGATGTTTTCGGCCTGCATTTCTTCCCAATGCTCCGCATACCGCCGGGCAATCCCGGTCTGCGGGTTTCTGCCGTTGTCGTTCTCGAATGTCCATTGCTGCATGGCTGAGTCGGCAAAAGCCCTCTGTTTCAGATTTTCCACGGCTTCCACATGGCGGCGGTGTTCCTCGGCGGCCTGCCGCTGCTCACGGGCGGCTCTCTGGCAGTCGCACTCTGCCGGGTGGCGGTCACGGCCAAACAGCTCCTTACCCTCCGGGAAGTAGGCTTCTTTCGGCGTATGGCACTTTCCGCAGTAAAGCAGTCCGTCCTCGCCGATATAGTCCTCCATCTCCGGGGCGGCGGTTGTCATGTTCTCCAAAATATCTTTGATTTCAGTTGTCATAAGCTTTCTCCCTCCATACAGGTATAGTCGGGGATGCCCTGTTTTACGGCTCCCTTTTTGTCATTGGCCGCCCATCTGTGCAAGGCGGCGGCATAATTCTGGTAGGCTTTCCCGCTGGCGGCAAGGTAATGGCTCATTTCCTCAATCAGCCGTTCCAGCCTGTCCGGGTATTCTGCCTGTAACTCGTCATATTCGTCCTTTGACAGAAAAATATTCTCATATCGGCCATAAGCTGTGGGCGGCTCCCCACTCGCTCTCATTGTTTGGTTCTCTATTAAGTTGTTTATATTAGTTTTGTTAGGGGTCGGTTTTCCGACCATCATAGGGTCGGTTTTCCGACCGTCATAAGGTCGCTTTTCCGACTGTATGAGGGTCGCTTTTCCGGCCATCAGTTGGTCGGAAAACCGTACCACTGGGACAGGCGGCACTTTCACATAAAGCCGATTGGGTGCGGAGAAGCCCCGCCGTTCCCGTTCTAAAAGCCCGGCTGCGTCCAGTTCTTTCAAGGCTCCCTTGATGGCGGTACAACCCTTGTCCAGCATTTCCGCTATCTCCGCAACGGGGTAGACAATGAATATCCTGCCCTCGCCGTCCTGCCAGCCGTTCTTCTGTGACAGGGTGGAGCGGTCTAATAAAAGCGCATACAGCAGCTTGGCGGTCTGTGAAATCTCCATTTTCAGCAGGAAACGGGGGTATGGAAGATAGGCGGGCAGCGTGGTGTCTGCCCTGATATAATCAGCGATAGTATCACCTCCCTCTGTGTTGTGTCGTTTTTGGGCTTTGTCACGCATTAGGACGGCATTTCCGGGGGGAAAGGATAAATGTATCGCATACCCTTTGACACCCACGAAAAAAGCCTTGATTTATGCGGGTTTGAAAGGCTCTA
>ERZ791908.419-NODE-419-length-48049-cov-25.394341_pt1 | contig 48049 bp, 41 predicted proteins | sample MGYA00510144_ERZ791908 | MGnify/ENA primary metagenome ERZ791908 (study PRJEB30046, sample SAMN00792105) | human gut metagenome | study: EMG produced TPA metagenomics assembly of the A metagenome-wide association study of gut microbiota in type 2...
TGTTGAACGACTACTCCGTCGAGTAATCATCCAACACTAGATTAGTATGTTTTGCGTGCAAAACATTTTGCTTAGTTTCATACCACTGCTCGGCAGTTGAACCGGTTTGCATCCCTAATTCATACTTTTTCATCTGCTTAAACGAATTAATGCCGCTGTCCTTCTTAACGACCAGTACCTGTCTGTTGCGCAAATATGGTCGACTAAAGGCCACTTTTTTCTTACGTTCAGGCGTAATACTGTAGCCGTTCCATAACAAGTCGATTGTGCCGTTACGCAATTCTGTGACGTTCATCGACCAGTCGATCGTTTGAAAACTAACGTGGATGCCATATTGTTTAAACACAGCCTTAGCTAAATCAATGTCATAACCAGTTAGCTGCCCATTCTTTTTCTCAAAACCCATGGGCACGAAACTGTCATCAAGACCCACCACAACCTGATTTTTCTGTGCGATCTTACTCCAAGTGTCTTGCGTATTTGCGCGTTCCTGCACGCTTTCACAACCAGTTAGCACTAGCATTAAAGTAGCTAATAAAACGAAAATCCATCTTTTCTTCATAGGCTACGCCTCACTTAATGGCTGGACCTTAAGCATCTGATCGGCCACGTTCTTAGCGAAGGTCAAATCGTGCGTGATGATCAATTGCGTTAAGCCTGACTTCTTCAAATCCAAGATCATCTTTTCCACTTCTTTACGCAAATTAGGATCAAGGGCGGAAGTTGGTTCATCGTAGCACAAAATTCTTGGATTCATGGCCAAAGCTCTAGCAATTGCCACCCGCTGCTTTTGCCCACCTGATAATTGGTACGGGTACTGTTTTTCTCGACCATTCATCTGCAATTGGTCCAGCAGCTTTTGGGCGTTTTGTTCCGCTTCAGCCTTGGATTCCTTAAGCACCATCGTTGGTGCTAGCGTAATGTTTTGCAGTACGTTTAAATTAGGGAAAAGGTTGAAATCCTGAAAAACGACGCCGACCTTGCCGGGATCATATGGCTTGCCATCGATTAAAATTTCGCCGCTATCCTTAGTTTCAAGGCCCGCGATAATTCTAAGCAAAGTGGTTTTACCGGCGCCAGATGGGCCCACGATCGTCATAATCTCGCCATCTTTTAAAGTGAAAGAAATATCCTTCAAAATCGGACGGTTGTTAAATTCCTTGCATAAGTTCTTTACTTCTAACATTTGTTTTCACCTGACCCTACTTGTAATAAGAAAAGTGCTTTTCAAGCCGCTTAAGAATAAAGGCGCAAATACTGATCAAGAGCAAGTAGATGACGCCGACTAGTACTAGTGGCACTAAGGTTACATCCCTTGCCATCGCAACGTTACCTGCTCTAAGCAAGTCGCCCAAACCAATTACGTAAACCAATGATGAATCCTTAACCAAATTGATGACTTCGTTACCGATTGATGGCAACACGATTTTGATCACCTGGGGAATAACGATCTTGGTCATTGTCTGCCAGCGATTCAAGCGCAAAACTTGTGCCGCCTCAAATTGACCTTGATCAATCGATTGAAAACCGCCCCGGAAAATTTCAGCAAAATAAGCAGCATAGTTTAAGACGAAGGCAAATAAGGCAGCTTGGTAACGTGGAAAGACAATATGAATGATTGGCAAACCATAAAAGACAAAAATTAATTGTAAAAGCAGCGGCGTCCCTCTCATGATCCAGACATAAAAGTTAACGATCCACTTCAGCGGCTTGATCTTGCTCATTTCTCCCAATGAAACTAAAATTCCCAGCGGCGTAGCCAAAATTAAAGTCCAAAAGAAGATGCTTAACGTCATTCCCACTCCACTAAATAAAGCTGGCAATATTTCTGTAATGTATTTCAGCGACATACTCTCACCCATTTTCCTAATAAAAAAAGCCCTCTTAGGACTAGCCTAAGAGGACGACTGTATCGTGGTTCCACCTCATGTTTGCACTTGCTCACGCAAAATGCCTCACTAGGTTGATGATCGAAAAGAAAAAGCCCCCATAGCCTAATTGGCTACGAGGGCGAATGAAATCGCGGTTCCACCTCATGTTTGCAAACTGCTCACGCAGTCTGCCTCAATAAGTTCGATAATCAACCTTTAGCTGTAACGGGCTAACCCCGGGTTCTCCTACTTGTTTCAGAAAATCAACTCGCAGATGTGACTTCATACCAGCGTATGTTTCATTTCCACCATCAGAAACTCTCTATTACTGCGATAGGTACTACTGCTTCTGTTTTAAGTTGTTTTTAATGTTGATTAAGATAATAAACGCCAAAAATTGATTTGTCAATTATTTTTCTTCGTAGGTACTCTTGTCTGCATCGAGTAATGGACTCTTTTCACCGGTGTAAATAATGTCCAGCTTGTACATAGCACGTGAAGTAATTGTGTAAACCAATTGCGTTTCATCGACGCGGTGGTAGTTTTCTTTTGAAGCGCCCCACATGATGACAGCGTCGAATTCTAGCCCCTTAGCCAAGTATGATGGAATAATCAAAGTCCCATCAACCAAACGCTGGTTAGCGGTCGCAATTAAAGTAGCCTTTTCACCACGGTCAGCTAACATCTTGTGAACAAATTTAGCACTAGCTAAATCCTTGGTGATGACTGCAGTTGTCATCTTATGCTTTTCATTATCACGCAAAACATTGCTCAAAACAGCGACGGCTTCTTCGTCAGTCTTTCTGCCCCAGATAACTGGCTTAGGTCCCTTTCTGTTAAAGGCTTCGATCTTCTCACCTTGACGCAAAATTTGCTTGGTGAAGTTGGTCAATTCCTTAGTTGAACGGTATGACTTAGTAAGCTGCACTACGTCGGTCTTTTCTGGATCAAACAAACCAGAAATCTGCTTAAGCAAGCTGCGACTTTCGTCCTTGGTAAAAATAGCCTGGTTCAAGTCACCCAACATGGTGAACTTAGCCCGTGGGAAGTTGTACTTCAGGTAAGCCAATTGGAATGGCGTGTAGTCTTGAATTTCATCGATAAAGGCATAACGCATCCCGTAGTCGGTTCTGCGGCCAGTAACTAAGTCGTAGAGGTACAAGTATGCGGAAACGTCGCTCATAGCAATATAATGACTCTTGAAGTTGTTCTTTACCTCTTCAACGTGCTTCATCCATTCGTCTTCGTCGATGTCCCACTTGCTTAAATCAACCATCTTAGGCACGGCACGCAAAAAGCTCAGGTATTGTGCACGCATGTTAAAGAAGTGATTGTGCAAAATACGCTTGTGTACGCCCTTTAAAGCGGCTAAAACAATCTTTCTACCCAAGAAGGCCTCTTCTTTGGCTTCAGATTCGAATTCTTGGTCAGGACGATCGTACAAGTCGTTCAATTCTTGTTGGCTCATCCCTTCAATGGTGTGAGCTACCCAAGCCTTCTTAGTTTCAGGCGTAATCTTGCGGTTAAGTATCTTGATCAATTCTTCACGCGTAGCATCGATACGGTTAGCCAAATTATAATTTTCATTGAATGAGTAGTAGATTTCTTTGATCTTGTCTTTATCAAAGTATGGCTTCTTCTTGTCGCGGAAGTAGATGTTTTTAAAGATCACGCCGCGCTTATTAAGGCGTTTTGCATAACGGGTAAGCAAGTTAAAGAAGTTAACTGAATCCTTGAACTTGCTGATGTTGGTATCGGCAGTTTGATCTTCGAATTGCTTGAACAAGCTCTCAACGTTCATCCCTGGCAAACGACGAGCCACAAATTGCCAGTAGGTCATTTGAACCATGTTTTGTTCACCCATTTCAGGCAAAACGTTCTTGATGTAGTCGTTAAACAATTGGTTTGGACTAAACATGATGACGTCGCTTGAAGTCAGGTTGCCACGGTAACGGTACAAAAGAAAGGCAATTCTTTGCAAAATAGCACTAGTCTTACCAGAACCAGCTGCACCTTGAACAAACAACAAGTCAGCACTCGTATTTCTAATGATCTTGTTTTGTTCACGTTGAATCGTCGTTACAATCGACTTCATCTGCGTACTGGATTTTTCAGATAAAACAGACAAAAGCATTTGGTCGCCGATTGATTCATTGGTGTCAAACATGTTGATGATCTTGCCGTCTTCAATCATGAATTGACGTTTCTTGGTCATATCAACGGTGATTTCGCCTTCTGGCGAATTATAAGTAACCTTGCCTAGTTTTCCATCATAATAAATTGAAGAAATAGGTGCACGCCAATCGTAAATTAAGAAATGATCATCTTTATCTGCAAAGGAACCTAAGCCAATATAGATGGTTTCAGGCTTTTCTTCGCCGTTTTCCTTGAAATCTACACGTGCAAAGTATGGCCGCTTCTCAAGGCGTTCTACCGTGTCGAGCTGCTTAGCTGAATGTTGCCAGGCATGTTCACGTTCACTTAATAATTGTTGCTGTTGGTGAATTGACAAGGCAGTTTCCATTGAAGTGGAATAGCCATCGTAGTCCAATTTCACATCGTCAAAAAAGTGTGAATTAAGCTCTCTTGCTTCGCCTTCAGCTGATTTGATAGATTTCTTTAAGGACTTTTTGCGTTCCTTGATTTGTTCCATGATGTTATCAAGGTGCTTTTGTTCAAGTTCTTTTTCATTATTTTCAGTTTTGGCTGTAGCCATTTAATCACCTTTTCCATAAAAAATTTGCTATCTATTTTACCATAAATAGCGCTTTCATGATAGTTTCCATGCTCGTAACCAAAATATAAGTAAAAATCGGTGAAAATTTAAGTTCTAAAGATTATAATTTCAGCATTGGAGTTGAAAATAAAGTATGAGAACATTTTTTAGATTTATTCGAAATATTTTCTTGCTTGCTCTTCTCGCCTTTGGTGTTTGGACTTATAAAAATAATCCTGACTTCCAAATAGCAACCAATGATTCCTTAGCGACACTCAGCTATCGCATCAACCAGTTGCTCACGACGGGAACGGCAACAGCGCCCAAAAATGGCATTAATTCAAATACAAAAACTAATACCGATAAAACTGAAAATGATAATTCTTCTGAGACTCGTGTTTGGCCAAAGCCTGAAGCCAATGTCTATGTTGACATTAAAAACAACCTCCAGTTGCGTTCGGCCGCAATCGATGCGATGAACGCCTGGAACAGAACGGGTGCTTTCACTTTCCACCAAACTGATGATAAAAGTCGCGCCCAGATCGTGATCAGCACGGTTGACGACAGCGATACCAATGCAGCCGGTGAAACGGCAACGACTTATAACCCATCAACGGGTCATTTGTTAAAAGCCGACGTACACTTGAACCGCTACTACTTGCAAAACGAGTGGTACGGCTACAGCAACAACCGCATCGTCAACACGGCTGAACACGAATTGGGCCACGCAATCGGTTTAAACCACACCAATTCCGTGTCAGTCATGTATCCTAAAGGTTCGATCTACACGATTCAACCACAAGATATTCAGAACGTCAGAAAAATTTATCATGAAAATAATTAGCTTTATCTACTCACCTTTTTTAAATAAAATAAAAGGTGAGTTTTTTATTTTTATAAGGAGACAGAAATGAAGAGAATTTACGTCGTTCGACATGGTCAAACTTATATTAACCGTTACAACAAGATGCAAGGTTGGTGCGATACTCCATTAACTGAACCAGGCATTGAAGGTGCTGAAAAGGCCGGTGAAGCTTTAAAGGACGTCCCATTCGATATTGCTTTGTCTAGTGACTTAAAGAGAGCTAGCGATACCTGTGAAATCATCATGAAGCACAACGTCAACAAGGATGAATTGCAACACCTTGCTAGCCCATTCTTTAGAGAACAATTCTATGGCTACTTCGAAGGCCTCGATTCTGAAATGGCCTGGCGCATGATCGGTGGCAGCCACGGCTACGCAACTAGACAAGAACTATTTGCCCACGAAAGTATCGATACGATCAAGGACTGGATTAAGGATGCCGACCCATACCACGATGCAGAAAACGCTGAAGAATATTGGGCACGTCTTGATAAAGGTTTTAAGTTGATCAGCCAACTTGATGGTGCCGAAAATATTTTGCTTGTAACACACGGCTTTACTATTAGAAGTTTGTGGTACCGCTACGGTGATAATATCCCTCTTGTACCGGGTCCTAGAAACGCTTCAATCACCATTATGACAATGAGTGACAAGGGCGAGATTAAGATCCCTAGCTGGAACAAGATGCATTTATAGCCAAAAAGAAAGCAGCTTTCCAATTGGAAAACTGCTTTCTTTATTTTTATCTATTTTTGCAAAACAAGGTTTTCATACAGTTTAACTGTAACGGCATAGTAGATGAAGTAGAGAACAATGAAGATTGAGAATGGTACCCAGAAGCCCATGTATGGATGTGGCAAAAGTGCTGTAAATAATCTGAGTCCAAACAAGACGTCGATCACACCGAGGATCCCAGGAAGAAGGAATAACACGCCAATTTCGTGTCTAATGGATTGCTTGAGCACCTTTCTTCTAGTACCAATCTTATAAAGCATTTCGTAGCGCATCTTGTCGCTAGCGGCGCCGCTCAAAACTTTGAACATCAATGTGGATGCGAGCATGGTGAGGAATGCGATTCCCAGGAAGAACCCCATGAATTCGAAACCACTGGTAAAACCCAAAATCATTTGGTATGAGAATGGTTTGGTTTGTGACAAAGCTTGAGCCATGGCTGGATTAGATGCCAGTTGCACCTTCTCCAATTTCATCAAAGTTGGGTAATCCTTAACAAAGTCTTTTACTGTAATTAAAGTAATAAACTTCTTTTGTCCTTGGATATTCTTTAACTGATTGGATGAAACTAATTTGACTGTCTTACCTAAAGTATTAGTTTGAATTCTCAAAACATTGCCAGCGTAACTGTCTTTCATAGTGAGTTCGCTAGTTTTAAGCGTAACTGGTTTATAAATCGGGAAGTTATTACCGTTTTGTTTAAACTTAACGTCTCTTAATGGTGTCTTTTCAAATTCACTTTTATCGAAGTAAACGTCTTTTTTAGTTTCAACATAGTGATATGTCGATCTGGTTTTGATGTCTAATTTATCCACATTCTTTTGAACAGCCGGACTGTTTTCAATGATTGTTGCGTCATAGTATGTGCTTTTTACAGCTTGGTCATTCAAAGAGTTGAAGTTAAGACCAACAGTAATGGCACCAAGTGCTAATGCGAAAAGTAGTGAGATAACTGAAAGAATACGGGTGTAATCGCGAATTCTGAATTTTAATTGACCTAGAGTGAAGATACGAATACCGCGGTAAGCAAAGTTCTTTCTTTTAAGTAGGAAATTAATAATGAGAGTGAAAAGAGAGTCGAAAGTGAAGTAGGTACCAGCAACAATAGTGATTAAAGCAGCTGGAATGATGAAGAAAATTGCGCTAGCTGGCATCCTCATGATGTAGTAACCAGCTGCTAAAAGTACAATACCTAAAATTGCCTCAAAAACTCTTAAACCATTTTTACGGCTAAGTTTAATTGGTTTTTGACTTTCGTGAAGCAAGTCAATGACTTTACTTCTAACGAGTTTATGCGCGTTTCTTAAAGCAGCAAGGAAGAAAATTGCGACAAAGAAGATCAAGGTCCAAATAATCGCACTAGGCAAAATTACTTGGAAGTGTGTAATTTTAAGACCAAGGTTAGCAATTAATAATTTAGAAATAAGTGCGGTTAAGCCAAACCCAATAAAAATACCAAGTACGGCTGCAATAATTCCTGTAAGCAAAGTTTCACAGAAGATCAATAAACCGATCCTGGAACTCTTTGCCCCCAGCATCATAAACATGCCGTAGTCGTGCTGACGCATGCTCAGCAAAAACGAATTGGCGTAAACCAGATAAACAAATGTGATAATTGCGAGCAGGACAATACCAAAGCCGAAAATAAAGCTTAAGTAATTTCCCGGTGCGTTAACGTCGTGACTCATAAAACCGGGATTAATGGCCAAAGACAAGAACATGTAGAAAATCATGCTGGCTACAACTAGCCCTGAAAACAGCACCGTGTAGTCTTTTAACCGGCTTTTAATCCCAGTTAAGGATAGCTTCCAAATCATGCTTCTCACCTCCTATTCTTCGGTTCCTAAGTGAGCAATTAATTCATGGTAGAAATCAGTTCTGCTCTTGTTACCCTTTACCATTTGCTCACCGATCTTACCGTCTTTGATAAATAAAATGCGGTTGGCAAAGCTGGCGGAAAATGGATCGTGGGTAACCATCAAAGTAGTTACGCCATCGTTTTTGTTTAAGTTTTCCATTGTATTTAAAAGTTCACGGGCACTCTTAGAGTCCAGCGCACCGGTTGGTTCATCGGCTAACAGCATGGCTGGTTCGTGAACAAGTGCGCGAGCTGAAGCAACACGCTGCTTTTGACCACCAGAAATTTCAGCTGGATATTTGTCCAAAATTTCTTTAATCCCCAACTTAGCTGCAATTTTATCCACAAGTGGATTAATGCGATTAGTTGAAATACCGCGCAAGCTGAGTGGCAACGCAATATTTTCACGGTTGGTCAAATTTTCCAATAAATTGAAGTCTTGGAAGATAAATCCAATTTCCTTACTACGGAAGTCAGCCATTTGGTTGGCATTTAAATTGCTGATGTCTTTACCGTTGATAAAAACTTGGCCGGTAGTTGGCTTATCAAGCGTTGAAAGAATGTTTAACAAGGTAGTCTTACCAGAGCCTGAAGCACCCATGATTGCGACGAATTGGCCTGAAGCGACCTTGAAGTTGATGCCTTTCAAAGCTTGGTATTGTTTTTCGCTTTTTTTCCCGTAAGTCTTGGTGATATTGTTCACCACAAGAATTTCATTCATTTTAAAAGCCTCATTTCTCTGCTTTTTGTTTTACTGTATTATCCAATTAATACAGTAATATGATATTACAATTTTGTCAATCTGTTTTTGGCACAAAAAAAGCTTTCCCACTTTTTAACAAGTGGGAAAGCCTATAACATCAAGCTTTAATTGCTAGTTTTTGTTTTGATTAATCTGCACTTTCCTAAAGTTTGAATCTCTTGTTGACCATCGACTTGATGGAAAATAGCGTTCTGGTATGACAACTTCTCTTTCTTTTTGCTCTTGTCCTTAAACTTTCTGATAAAGGTTACTTCATAGTTCACATTGCTGTAATTGCGTTCGCCTGGCAAGACTGAGATTACCTTCACCTTCACGCTGTACTTCTTAAGATTCTTTTTCTTCTTCCAAGCCTTAACTTGCTTAGCAATCTTCTTGTAGTCGGCATTATCTTCACCATTTTCAAAGACTTCGGCGTCTGGCTCCTTGAAGTTGTTGTAGAGCATTCTAGCGGCATCCCCCGCCTGAATCAAACCAGGCCAGATCGGATTGACAATGTAGTCGCCTTCCTCATCTTGGTAGACGTCCTTTTCGCTGTTGCCTTGGTAAGTATCGGCGGTATTGTCGTAGTCGGTCACATCATCTTCACTATCGCTAAATTCTGAGCTGATTGATTGTGACAAGTCTCTAACCGTTTCGGACTTGATCTTCTTGCCGTTAACGGTGCTTTGGATGTAGATTTCCATGCGCTTAGCAATTGGATAGTCTTTAAAAGTATAATTACCGTACTTGTTGAGCTTACCTACCTTACGGTCGTTGACGTAGATGACGCCGTTAGGCACGCTGCGGATTTGGAACGTAGCCGTCTTGATATTCATATCGACGGTCTTGTTGGACCAAATATTGACGATTGAATCGGCATCAAGCTTGCGGCCGTTAACCGTTGATTTAACTGAAATGTGGTAGCGTCCTGGGAAAACCATGCCTAAATCTTGGTAGTAGTTCTGGTTGCCACCTTCCATTTGACCATAATTTTTGTGGTTAATCATCAAAGTTGAACCAGCGTGGTTGGTCTTAATCTGCGGACGATAGACTTGCACACGCAGCGTGTATTTTGGAAAGAACAGGAAGTATCTGCCGGATTCTACCAACTGAATTTCGCCGCTATCACGGTTGTGACGCAAGTTATAAGCTAAACGGTTAGCAGCTTGCTTGTGCTCTTTAAAATAGCTTTGGAGCGGTTTTAAACTGCTATCGGTGACGTTCATATCTGGCGTTGAAGCTGTTACGTATTTTGCCATTCCAGTTTTTGGATTGCGTAAATTCATTACAATACGGTTAATTTGCCGATCTTTTGTATAATAAAAATTACCAGCGGCAACGAGAATACCGATTAAGACAATAATGATCCCCGTTGCCCAAAGTTTTTTATGTTTTTTCATGTTTACACCCTATTTGAAAATACCTTTTTTTACTAGGGTACCAAGTTGAGCTAAAATAGCAAATATCTTTTTTGAATTAATCAAAGGGAAACATAATGGAAATTAATTTTGATTTTTTAAAAGACAGCAAGTACTTCAATGAACAATATCCTGCTGCAGAAAAAATTTATAAGTTATATACGATCGATGACTATCGCGATGTTATCAGTAATGCACGCCTGCTGCTTGAAACGATCGTGAAGAAGATTTTTAAGCTAGAAAATTTAAACCAGTATTATCCGATCCGCGATGGCGAATACCGCAATTTGCGAAACGATACACATTACTTACGCTCAGAGGTTAATTATCCGCTTAGCATCATGGATTTATTCGACGAAGTCCGCCGTATGGGTAACGCCGCCATTCATGATAGCAAGTTAGAACCTGATAAAAAGCAGGCCTGGCACTGCATTTGCGACCTGCATGATATTTTGGTCTTCTTGATCAACAGCTATGAAAGTAGGGATCTTTACTACATCAGACCTGATATTGCGATGGAAGCTCAGACCGATGAAAAGCATTATTTCAATCGAAAATCAAAGAGCATAACCACCCAGCATATTCGCTTATCTGATCATAAAAGTACTAAGAAAAAGACTAATCATCATCAAAATAAGAATCTAAAAAAGGCTAAATATTATTCTTCTACTAAACAAGAAAATAAGGAGAATAATACTCAACCTACTAACATTGATGATTCTAATCAAAAACCAGAAAATATCTTCACTAAAATCAAACACTTTTTTGCAAAAAATAGACGGTAGAAATACCGTCTTTTCTTTATGCCAATTGCATTTTATCAACTTCGATGTCGCCGCGACCAACTTGGATGGCTCTTCTTGCGACATCATCTAAATTAGCGCCAATTAAATTGTGGCCTAATTCCAAAACCATTGGCAAGTTAGCACCACTAACCACTCTTACGCTGTCCGGGTGAGCTTCTTCATATTCCTTAGCTACCAAGTGTGGCGTACCATTTCTTAAATCAGTCAAAATCAAAACTTGACCTGATTGATGTCTGTCCATCAATTCAGCAAAACGTCTGCGGAAGTCTCTGATGCCGCTGTCGTTAAGTTCAATTGTCATAATTTGGTCGTTTTTGCCTGCCAGCATGTCATGTGCAGAAACAAGGCCTGAAGCAAGTCCCTCATGAGTTGCAATTAAAAGTTCCATAATTTTTACCTCTTTTTCGCATTAAATGTAAGCGATTTCTATGCTTACATTTTAACACAGAAGCTCACGCAGTACCTGTTTCAGGCCGTTTTATAATTTGTTTCCAATTAAACTCTTAGCCAAGCTTTTCGATGTCTTCAAGCAAAGATTCTTGTTCTGGAGTCAAACGATTTTCCTTCTTGCGCAATTCCAAAACCTTGTGGCAAGTGTGCAAAATTGGCTTAGCCTTTTCTACAACATCTTTGCCGTTCATGTCTGGAGTTACATTGCTGAGCAAATCGTCCATATCCTTAGCAGTCACTGCAAAAACATCGTTCTCACCACCGTGTTCAAGTGGCATGCGGTTAAGCATTTCTTCAATCATTTGCAAATCGTTTCTAACTTCTTCAAAATTATCCAATTCATTCACGTCCATTTCATGTTTTTCTTTATTATATAAAAAACAGCCACTTGCGTGACTGAATTAATTTACTTTTTACTAATTATTGCGTTGGAAAAGTTTGATGCATTAGACTCGATTAGCTTGTTGGAATTATTGACAAAAAGGGAAGCGCCAATACCTAATGCTGCCAGAATAATCCATATTTTTTCTAAAACTTTACTCTTCATCCGGGCACTGCTCCTTCTGTATCTATATTATACACGGAGCTTGCCATTGCGAAAATGAGTACGCTTACATTTAACCAAATTGTAACAATTTTTAGACTTACTTAAGAGTTACTTCGCCAGCGACATTAGTATTGAAGAAATCATCGATTTCGTGGACATCCATGCCTTGGCCTAATGCCCACATCAACTTAGTGATCGCACTCTCAGACGTCATATCGCAGGCGCTGATCGCACCTTCAAGCAAGGCCTCACGTCCTACTTCGTACTTGGTTAAATCGCTACGTTCATATAAACATTGGCTGCTGGCGACGACGGGGATGCCGCGCCGGATTAACTTACCGATTGCGGCTACCATATTGCGGCGAATAAAGTTCATCCCGCCCAAACCATAGGCCTCAATAACGATCCCGCGACAGCCGCTATCTACCATCGCAAACAGTAAATTCGGATCAAAACCAGGGAACAATTTGACCAAAGAAACGTGTGAATTGATCTTGGTATTCAAAACCGGCTCACCATCGTGCTTCTTTTGAAAATGGTCGTCAGTATTGAAGACCAAACCATCAGAAGAAACAGTGGCTACAGGTGGCACATTCACACTTTCGAAGGCATCGAAGTTGGTTGTCCGCACCTTTACTGAGCGACAACCCAACATTACCTTGTTGTGGAAGGCCAAATAAATATCAGGCGGACAAGTAGCGGCAGCCGCAAAGGCCAAACGCAAATTGTCGTGGGCATCACTTAAGACGACGTTAATTGGCACCTGACTCCCAGTTAAAACGACCGGGATATTAATATTCTTCAACATAAAAGACAGCATTGAAGCGGTATATGCCATCGTATCCGTACCGTGTGAAACGACGATGCCATCATAATCATTGCGGTATTTATAGATATTTTGTGCGATAAACTTCCATTCTTCCGGCTGAATGTTGGATGAATCCAGCTGCAAGATATCCTCGACGTAAATGTCATAAGGCAATTTACCCAGCATCTTGATTAACTCTTCGCCAGTTTCCTTAGGTACCAAACCAGCGTTAGATGCTACAGAAGCAATCGTGCCCCCTGTTGATAGCAATAATAATTTCTTCATAATCCATATCCTCTATTTTTTACAAACCGCAATGCTTGCCGTACTCATTCATCAACAAATCGATCAAAACATAGGCTGAGCTGAACGTGACCGCATTCTGATTGCTAAACTGAAATGGCGTCGTTTTAAAGAAAAAGCTGTAATTACTCAGTGAGGCAATCTTTCCTGGCTGCCAACTAGTCAAAGAAACCAGCTTCAATTGGTTATTGACCGCATCGATTTTCTTTAGCTCTTCCAGAATCGTCTTGTTAAAGCCGCCAAACGAAATCACAAACAGCATATCGTTGGTTTTCACCGACCGCCCTAGCATCGAAACTTCGTCGCGCGCACTCGGCAGAATAATCGCTTTTTTACCAATCAAGAAAAAGGAATGGGCCAAATATTCCGCAATGATTTGCTGCTGCCAACCGGTTGAATAAATATAAATTGTTTCAGCGCGATCCAAATCATTGAACAAATCAGTCAGATTCAAACCCTTAAAATACTTAACGGTCTCTTCCAGAATCTTTTGCAAATTAGCGTCAAAATTCAAACCTTGCGCATACTTTTCGCGCTGCGCCTTTTTAGCCGTTAATTCAGACAATTCAAACTTCAACTCGCTAAAACCACTCAACCCCAGCTTTTTACTTAAACGAAAAATAGCGGACTTAGAAACATACAGCTTCTGTGCAAGTTCCATCAGACTCAACTTGCTGGCAGCTTCAGGATATTGCAACAAGTAGCTCACAATCGCCTTATCAGTCTCGTTAAAACCTTCTTTGTTCTTCATGACTGCTGCTTCTAAATCCATCTTTTTTTCCTTTCTTTCCTATATTTTGTCTTTACCAAAAGAATATCATGTTAGACGCAAAAAGGATAGCCGCCACATAGACGGTTATCCTTTCATTTTTTGTTTTAAAGGTGTGCAGTTTAACTGGATTATTTCAATTCTGGCCAGTATGGAGCGTTAACTGGAATCATGTCATCCAAAATCTTCTTAGCAACTGAAGCGTCTGGTACAGTTTTGTTCAAAGCGAAGGCTTGAAGCATCTTTTGGTAAGAATGTTCAACGTAGGCATCAACAACCAACTTTTCACAAGTTTGTTGTTCCATCATCAAACCTCTTTGGAAGCGGCCGGCCTTACCAGTTGCCATAGGTTGAATACCATCAGCACCGAATAATGCAGGAACTTCAACGATTGAATCTGGATCCATGTTAGAAATGGCGCCATTGTTAGGGCAGTTAGCCAAGAACTTTTCGTGAGTGTTAAAAGCAATAGCGTGAATAATATCAACGATATATTCTGAGTGCAAACCTGAGATGTCCCAAATGTTGTCCTTAGCGGTACCAGCCTTAACGATACGTTCACATTCACCGAAGACAATCTTTTGACGGTGTTCACGAATTTCATCGGTACGAGTGTGCTTTGGATCAGCGTTTGCTACTTCATATTGTGGGAAGTAGTAGTATTGCATGTAATTGTTTGGCAAGGTTTCTGGATCCATCTTGTAGTCGTCGGCGACCTTCTTGAATGTTGCTTCCCATGAAGCTTCAGTATTCTTGTCGTATTCACCGCCTACCCAATAGCCATGGTCCTTAACGTATTCCTTAAGTTTAGGCATCAAGTCCTCGCCGGTCTTCTTGTTTCTAACTTCTTTCCACCAGCCGAAGTGGTTCAAGCCGTAGTAGTTGAAGTCAATGTCATGCCAGCTGTTAAGACCGCAGATAGCTGCCATTCTGTCCATGTCATCAATAGGCATGTCACAGATGTTGATAACTTTTGCGTTTGGACGAAGACGACGGCAAGCTTCAGCAACGATCGCAATGGTGTTGGAGTAGTTGATCATCCAAGCATTTGGTGAGTATTCTTGCATCCAGTCAATGATTTGAATGATGGCAGGAATTGAACGAAGACCGTAAGCCATTCCTCCGGGTCCGGTAGTTTCTTGACCATTTACGCCGTATTTCAATGGGATCTTTTCATCCAAGCTTCTCATGTGGTATTTACCAACACGAATTGAACCCATTACGAAGTCAACGTCGGTGAAAGCTTCCTTGGGATCAGTGGTGTATGAGAACTTAATTTGTGGAGCTCTTTCCTTCATGATGATCTTAACAGCTTCACCAATCTTCTTTTGACGTTCTGCATCGTTATCGTAGAACTTCAATTGTCTCATTGGGAACTTGTCTTGACTCTTGATTAAGTCGAGAACAAATCCTGGTGTAAAAGTACTACCACCACCGGCAATAACTACTGAATATTTCTTACCGTTCATCTTTTTTCTCTCCTTTGAATAAGTTTTTATCTCTTCTTTTGTTCCGTTTCATTTACCTTACGGTTATATTTATATCATCATTTTTTGAAAATGTATTCGTTTTCATTGCCTTCAGACTTTGTTTCGCGGCTTGGAACTCGTTTCGACCCATGAAATATTTTTTATACCATATACGGAATAGCTATCCTGTTACTTTAACCGAGAGAAATTAGTCAACTACCCTAGACTGAAGTCTAGGGTAGTTGACCTTAATAAAGTTCCTAATCCAAGGGTTCAAATGGTTTAGTCATCTGTTTGAACTCTTTTAATTTTCCCACTATTTTCATACAGCCTGCTCCTTTTTGTATCTTCCATTAGATAAGATTAATGATTAACTATATAGCTACAAATCCCGGTATTAAAGCATTCTTGAGTAAGAATGTTGTTAAATCAACGTTTTCAGCGATTACGCATGATTATTGTTCATTTACAGTAGTCATGTTTTTTTATTTTACAAAAAATTTTTTTGCATTACCTGTAAGCACATTAAGCGCGTGGATCATGCTTACATCAAGCTATAAACAAATTATTATAAAAAAAGACTATTGCTATATTATTTCACTCCTGATATATTTTATAACCATGAAGTGAGTGAGAAAGTTAGAGATAGGTGTAATTTAATTAAGTACTATATAAAGGGGAATTATGTATGAATAGAAATATAGCAATTAGAATTTTAAAAGAGGAATTAGCTACTACATTATTAAAGACATATTCTGTAACGCAATTTTGTGATGCACTCGGTATCACGCGTAGCGTTTTCTACAGTAGATACTCAAGCATGCCGGACTTGTTTTCTGATGCGATTCAACATGAGATTCATCAGCACTTTTTAGATTACCGCGACTACGACACCGAACAGATTATTTATGCTTATCTCAAACAAATCGATCGCACTCGCCTGTTCTACATTAATGTTTATCATTTGGCATCAAAAAATGCATCCCGTCACATCTGCCAAGACATCAGCAACGCCTTTTTCAAAGAAATGCAAACACACTTGTTTAACAGCGATTATTCAAATAACCACATCAAAGGCTTCACTTCTGTGCTGTTCTCGCACGTTACTGATTGGCTGGCTCATGGACATAAGAAGAATGCATTGGATATCTACAATGAAGTAAGATTTATGTTGCCATCAAATGCGTAAAAAAAGGGATGCCTCTCGCATCCCTTTTGCCGTTAAATATGTTTGATCATGTGGTCGTAAGTACGATCGCCAATGGTCATTGACTTCTCTACTTCGTAGCCTTTATGAACATAGAGCTTTTGTGCACGTGGATTTTCTTTATCCACATTTAAACTGATGATGTTATAGCTATGATCCTTGGCAATCTTTTCAGCTTCATCCATCAAGCTGCTGGCGATTCCTTCACCCCAGTGGTCGGGATGAACAGCTAAGGAATCGATGTACCACTCATGTGGCCAAGCTTCTTGATCATCGAAAATCACAGTTGAAATTGGCAAGCCAGTTTTAGCATAATTGTGACGCAAAACAACATCGATGATCTTTTGGTCCTTGTATGGATACATGTCGAGAATACCAACGACTCTGCCATCTCTTTCGTCTACCCAAACACGGCGGTAAGAATAACGATAGTCTTCAGAAATAAAGCCGAGCTTCATCAAACTATAGAATTGGCCTTCTGGCAATGATTCGATCGACTTCATCTGCATTTCGTCAAAAATCTGCTTAAGAATAGGATATACAAATGGAAAATCTGTTTTTCTTGCTTGTCTAATCATTTCTACCTCTAAAAATAATAATTACTATATTGTCTATATCTAATGTAACATGTTTTAACTCTTTTTGCCCTTTCTAGAATTAAAATGCTACAAAATTCGGCGATTTTATGATATATTAAGGGTAAATAAGGTAAGCGCTTACTTTATGATAAAAATTCATAACCCAGATTTGTAGAAATGAGGTGTTGTTGTGATATTGAATTTTGAAGAAGACTATTATTCTTTCAATCGAAATATAAAAAATACCACATATCGAGACACCCATCAGGCCAGGAGCCTCTAACGTAGACAGGCACTTGATCTGTGTTCTGGATATTAAAGGCGAGGATTGCAATGTTTGCAGTCCTTGCTTTTTTATTGCAAAAAAAGAGCCGGAAATTGGTCCGACTCTCCTTTCTATGTTTAGCACAAATTATCTAATGTTTAACTTGCTTGCTGGAATCCATAAGTTTCTGCCTGAAACCTTGTAGTAGGTCTTGCCGTTAATGCTGCGCTTTGCAGTGAACTTGTAGCTCTTTTTGCCTGAAAGGTAGCTGCGAGTACGCTTACCAGTTGAGGTGACCTTAGCGTTCTTTCTACCCTTAACAGTAGCCTTTACGTTAGCCTTCTTGATTGGAGCAATAACGCTTGAAGCCTTAACGTATTGGTTCTTGCCGATTTGGTAGTACTTTTGACCCTTGATGGTTACCAACTTAGCGTTGCTCAATGAACGAGTTGATGACTTCTTCAAAACAACACGCTTGCCGTTCTTCTTAGCAATCTTGCCGCTCTTGATTGTAAATGCCGTAGTAATAAATAATGGCTCTCCCGATCACCTTGGTCGCATATTCAACGATCAGATATTGGAAGTCAAGAATTTTAATGCTTTCTTTAAGCACAAAATTAAATTATTTAAATCTTGTTCACTTAACTTAAAGTTACCGTTATCTTTTAAAAGTGGTACAGCAACGTGAGTACCATATTTAGGAAAGTCAGCTCTATGCAAATGCGGACATTTTACCACCTGATTGCCCACTTAAAATCACCATCTGGGTTTTGATGTGGTCTACCAATAATATCAATCCTAACCAAAGGCAATTCTTTATTTCTCTTTTCTCTCAGTTGAAAAGTACATTTTGGTCTTTTATGTCCTTTTCTATTAAGATCTAAGAAAAAACATAATTATTACTCTTCAGATTCAATCATTTTACTGATTTCTTCTAATTGTTCTTTTTCCTGCATCCTGTTCATCCATCTAATTTAAGGTAATTATATTATATAATAAGAAGGTTATTACTTATTCAAAGATACTGAACATAACAATCAGAATGCTCAAGCTGAAATCAAAAATGCCCTAAGAAAGAAAATAGCAGCGACCGTTGAGTTTCACCCAGCAATTCTCAAGCAATATTTGCACGACGAAGATGACATGATCGTCGATATCACCAAGGATTGCTTAACCAATTTCAACAAATACGGTCAAATCGTGATGCGTTTTGATGATAAAAAGGCGGCCTGGAAAAACGAAAAAAGCGGCGAAGAATACCGCCAAATTTTCCACGAACTGGATGAAAAGCGCCACAGAATTCACAATGACTGTATCGACAGCATTGCGGTGATCAATCGCCTGAGCAGTCGTGGCGGCTCCGCTACAACCTATGCTACGTGGGACAATCCAAGCATTACAGATATTAAAAAGGCGCCACGCAGCGACATCGGCAATGCCATCATTGAGCAATATCTTGATGAATTAGTGCAGAACGATCAAAGGATTTTAAAACAAATAGTTGATTAATATAAATTTTTCTTGTCATTATGAATTAATTTGATATAATAGTTGAGATCGATGGCTTGATATGAAGGTGACTAATCTGTTAGTTGCTTATCATGTTAAGTACATCTTCCTTTATTTATATGGTTATACAAAAATGCATCCCTAAAGCAGGGATGCATTTTTTGTATTATTCCCAATATGGCGGATGCTGTAAGCCTTCATTTAATTCTTCTTTATCAAATTTATCAAGATCTATCTTCTCTCCACCTATCCAATCAAGTAACTCAGGATCCATCTCGTCTTCTGGGGTATTGTAATAATCTTCCAAACTCCAAACACCGCCAATATCATCAATGATTCCTAAGCCCTTACCTGAAATAATATATGGATATTTAGGTGGTTCCTTAGTGTCATCAATTTTCTTGATATTAACTTCAAACTCCCAGCCATCTCCATAATCATATGATAGCAAGAGCTTTTCACCCTCATTAAAAGCAGAAACCTTTACTTTCTCAGAATTAATAGAGTCACGCGGTCCCCATTCACTCATTGCGTCAATATTCCGTTGATTTTCATACCGGACGCCTGTTCTAGGATTGTAAAGATCATACATGTGACCCCAATCCACATTAAACATATACAGAATTGCTCGTTCGAGTATTTCAACTGAACTATTTCCACTAATGATAAAGCGTCGCCAAATAGAAGGTCTAAAGTCTTTTAATTTCGTACGGATCTCATAAGTTGCAGAATTACGCTCTTTGTTTTCCGTTGGCACATTTTTAAACTTAGATCTTTTCGGCATCATATCAACCAAATCTAACATGTCGGTAATAATTTTCACAACTTCAGGTGGAGTTTCTTTAGCCTGAGCTATTTTACGAAACTTATCAGGATTATCCATAATATCATGAGCAAATTCTTCAAAGTCAATATCATCGCCAAAATATTCGTCATTTTCTAGCTCAGAATAAAAATACCGCTCATGCTGTTCCTCACAAAATTGCTTAATTTTTTTGGCATCTACCTGTCTGATTAGGCCTACTCTACTCAAAAACAAATAGAAATCACTAAACATGTCAAGTAGCTGATCGACCATCAAGTCTTTTTTCTTCTTAGGAATTTTATCATCTACTTGATATACACGGTTAACTCCCCACCAGATATAATAAGCGACATCCCCTAAATTACTGTTCACAAACCGAAGTTCATTATTAAGCAAATAGCTATTGACGAAATCCAGCAATTGTCTCTTATGATCAATCAAATATCTACGATAGTCTACCTGCGCATATTTAAAATACTGATCAACTAGCTTTTCATTATTTTGCTTAATTTCATTACTTATTTTTGCGTTGTCAGATATATCCTGGTATTCATATTGTTTCCAGTGGTCGGGATCTTCAAACTGCATTCTCAAATCCCAATACTTGGTATTGCTTTTCGGACGTTGAGTTTTAACTGGGAAAACTTCATTAGCCTTTTCAGCAATTTTCTCAACAACATCATTTGAAGGATCAGAAAAAGTCATCAAAATTAATGACATCACAGTTAATTTTTCCGCATAGTTTAACTCATCATCATGATAAAGAGTCAATTTTTGCTTTAACTGTGAGCCCTCTTCAATGTAATTTTGTATCTTGGTCGTCACTTCACTATTAACCAAGTCATTATGGGCAAAAGTAAATTCAGTCTCAAGATTAGCATTTACAATATCTTCCCTTTGATCTTGAACAATGTAATCCCAGGCATGACTTAGCCCAATTAACACATCGTCAAACTCGTTTTTATCAATCTTTTGCGTTACAACAACTAATCCCGTGTCGATTTCTACAAACAAATAATACTTTTCATTATCAAAAGTAAATTTAGACAATTGCCAATTACTGAAAGGTGTAGCTTGGATAGTAGAAGTATGGTCGCCAAGCTCTTTGTAAATGTCCTGACCGTATTGAATTACTGGCATAATTTTGCCTCCTTTTTAGCGATTTCATTTTCTTTATCATATCAGATAACTGCGAATAATATGTGTTTAACACGCAAAAAAAGGCATCCCTAACATGGGATGCAAATTTTTCTTGTCATTATGAATTAATTTGATATAACATCTGAGTCCGATGGCTTGGTATGAAGGTGACTAGTCTGTTAGTTACTTGTCATGTTAAGTACATCTTCCTTTATTAATTATATGTATATAAAAAGATCTTATAACAATGTTTAATCTTTTAAACAATCTAGTTATGAGGTCTTTTTGTGTTCATTATCTTTGTATTTAACTTATCTAAATACTTCTTCTCTTCCTCAGTAATATGACCAAACTTGTATAAACCATTTATTACTTGTACATCGGTAAATTTCAATTCATCTGTATTAAATACTTGATTTAATGAGAACATTACTTTTCTTCCTATCTAATCTTGCTATTCTTTATTCTCCAAATAATCATCTATCCCATTCTGAAAATCATCTTTCAATTCATCAATATTCTTTTCTTCATAAGAGATGATCACATTCTTAAAGCCTAAAACATGCCCAAATAAAGTATCGTCTTCTGTTTCAATCGTCCCTTTATAGCCTCTGTATTCGAGAGTATTCATAATCGATTCCTCACTTTTTAAAACAAAAAGCACCTCTGGGTCAGAGATGCTTCTCGCAATAGGCCCCGCAGAGTATATATCACTCTTCCTCGTCTATTATACCTTTTGTATAATTAATTTTATTTTATAAACCTATGATTAATAGGGCATTATTTCCTTGTGCCCATATTCAACTTTATTAATCTTATATCTTCGAATTTTATCCATTAAAGCAGTTACACTTTTATCATTAAACAAAACAACATCATAATTTTCTGTGTCTTGCAATCCCATTGTACTTCGATATTTTATACCAAAATATCTAGTTTGAGCTATCGCACTTAAATACTGTGTTGGTAAATAATCTAAGTTTGTAGGATGTGATTTTACCGGTTTTTCTAGTTCCTTTACAAAAATAGATATAATTTCTCTATTCAGTTGATAAACTTCAGGAAATTTAGTATCTAACATAGTAAATGGGGATACATGCATTATTTGCGTCAGATCCACTATTTTAATTGGTCGTTTAATCTTAATAGGTGCCACAACTACATTATCATTAAAGGAAGCTCTAACTTCTTTTAATGCCGTGTCCTCTGTACTAGCTAAATAAAGCATCCCAATACCTCTAGGATTTAATCTTCCTTCAATCCTATTAGTTTTCTTCTCAGGCGGAATTAAAATATCGTCTTCATTTTCCACTTCATCAAAATCATCAACAATTCTTGCTCTATAAAAAAGTTGTTCTGGTTTTAATTCAGTTATTGAAAAACCCATAAGATCTGCTAATAACTTTACATTTAAATCTTTGTTAAAGAATCGATTTTTATGTAAAATATTTTCTTTAAATTTTAACCAACTATCTCCAATTAAAATCGAATTATCTTTAATAAACTTTGGATCATAGATTTTTTTCATTCGTAATGGCATTTTAAAAAAGGTATTTGATGCCGTATCAAATGAATCCTCCAACAAAATATATATGATATTAGTAATCTCACTATCAGATAACTTATTAGAGAAAATGCACCAATCTGATTGTAATCTATCAATCAAAGTTTTATTTTTAAGCATTTCATTTTGAGATAAACTTTTTTCTTTTTCAGCATCAATTGGTTCATATAAATTTAACAGTCTAGTTAAATCAGTCTGGATATTTACCTGCTTATCAACATCGGTATCAAATATATATTCTTTTCTATGATGAATATCACAAAAATCTCGCTTATTTAAGCTTCGAATTCTTGCTTTAAAATCAATATCATCAAAGCAATCAGCACATATTTTCATTAATTAGTGTTGCCTGCCTTTCTTAGATATCTATTCATTATTTCCAAATGGTGCATTACTTCCAGCTTTTTTAAGAAACCTAACCCAGGATATCTATCATCCATAAACAAATCATCTAACTGCTTTAGTCCTGTAGATTCATTTTTAGCTTTATCAAAATTAGATGAATTGATCCAATCATGTAATTTTCCTAATGCTTCATGCAACTTATTAGCTGGATCGTACATATCATCATTACTATCAGAAACAAAATGACGGATTCGAAGAATATTATCATTATCAAAATATACAATATGAATAGCTACTGCATATGGAGCAAAGCCAGACTCTTGATAATCTCCCCCTATAACAGAATAATCTCCAAATCCCTTATATCCTGCTGTTTCATAAATAAGATGATATTCCGAGAATTCTTCGTCTGGAATCTCAGCATAATCTGCATTTCTGTCAAGCTTATGAAAACAATCCTCAAATACGACAGCATATGCTGGTTTACCAATTTTTAGTCTATATATTGTATTATCTGGAACAACATTCCTTGTAGTATTTTTATTATTATCATCTACTATTTTTACTGGTGCTTTATAAAACAATAAATCATCTTGATTAACAGGCGTTGAATTCTGATTTAAGACTATTACACCATTTCTCATATCATTTACTTTAATTAAGCTTTGTAATTGATCGAGATCATTATATTCTCCAACCTGCGGATTACTTATTATATTTAACTTATAATTAACGGTCTTCGCTTCTTTTAACAAACTAATAAAAGTTGAGTTATTTCTTACAGGTTCTATAATTGGAGAAATATATTTAGAATCAATTAATCCTTTTTCTATTAGCTCTCTCACCGCTAATAGTTCATACATTTTACCTCTTAAATATGGATAATACATATTCATTGCTCTCTTTCAATTTGCTAGAAATTTATTCAATTGAACTATCTGATCGTCTCTTAACTTTGAAAAATAAACCAGCTCTTTTAATTCATCAGGACACTTTTTTATTAAGTCTGTCTTTCCTTTAAATCTTTTAAGGTATCTTTGCTTTAAAATATAGGTTAAATCTGCTTGCTGTTTTTCCTTAGACAGTTGATTAAACAATTCAAAGTTAGCTTTGTAATATTGGGAAGCTCCCACTTTTGGTAACTTACCAAATTCTTTAATATTCAGTTGCTCAAACTCTGTTTTTCTTAATATTCTAAACATTGTACTGCTATCTAATTCATTCGCATGTTGTCTAGCAGCTCTCACTTGATGAATTTGATTTCTCTTAGTTAACGTATAAATTCCAATATCTTTATTTACTGATTCTTTTACCTTTTCAACGTACTTTTCGTCTGTAATCACATTTACATATTTAAAGGCTTTGTAATAATCCCTAAGTTGCCCATCTAAACGATACAAAGTATCTAGCTCTGTTTTAATTTCATAAACTTGAGCTTTTCCGTTAATAATAATGAAATCAGCAATGGAATTGGATACTGGTAATTCTCTTAAAGCACTCGTAGTATTAGGGCTGTGCTTGCCCAATACTATTTTGCTAAGTAACTGATTCTTATAATAATATTCGTTTCTATGATTAGAACCCAAATATGAATATATAGATTTAAGCATTTCAGAGATATTTTTAGTATTAAAACCATATCGTTTACTGGCTTTTTCAGCATATTTCATCGTTCCTGTATTAACCAAAGAAATCAATTCTCGATTGGTAAATACCCTATTTAATAAAATATCCATACTGATCTCACCTCCAAAAATAAAAAAACGAGAACGCGCTTCACATGGCGCATTCTCCAACGATTTACGATCAATGGGAATGTTCAATTATCACCTATAGTTTAACCAATTAATTACTTAAGAGCAATAACTATCCTTTATTTCTTTAAACTCACATTAAATCAAAAAGGCATCCCCACAGGGACACCTTCCTCACAATTTATCTCTTCACCTTACGAGCACGACGTACTTTTTTCACAGCTTTCTTTTTATCAGCCTTCTTAGCTTTAGCCAAAGCCTTCTTGGCTGCCTTTACCTTGTTTTGGGCGGTTTTTACTTGGTCTGGTTGCTCAATCTTGTTGTAGTAATCTGTTACCAGCTGCTTAAATTCATCTACTGAAAAGGCGGATTCGCCATAGCCAGCATCCCATGACTCGGTATCGTCATACTTATGATGCTCGGTGTTCAGGCCGAAACCGTAACTCTGGGTAGCAGGATCGGTCAAGTTAAGGTAGTGGCCAACTTGTTCAAAGAAATTATGGTCAACTTGGGATAAACCATAGCCGTCATTTCTGTATTGAGCCAAAGAAGGATTCTTCTTCACGCCCTTTTTCCAAATTGACTCCTCGCTCATCCAAAGACTGTTTGGATCATCGGAAACATTCCAGGCCAAATTCTCATCAGCATTGTAGTGACGAGCATGGTCGATCACATGAGTACTGTAATCTGCGTCCATCATCGCAACAGCAACATCGGCCAAAGAAACTTGAGGGACATTCAAGTTATACTTCTGACGGATCTTGATGTATTGATCATAGTAAGGCAAAGTTGCGTATAAATTCTTTACGCTGGTGGCATCGCTAGCTTGACCTAGATTAACGTACTGGTCATACCAACTTGGTGCGTCAATTTGACCGTTAACTACGGCGTAAGCAGTGGCGGCATCGTTTTTCTGTGCTTCGCTCATGCCAGAGCTTTCCGCAATTTCTTGGAAAAAGCCGCTAGCTCCACCGGTGGCTAATTCATCGCCCTTGATCTTGCCCTTAAGTGCAGACAACTCATTTTGCGCATTGATCAAAGCTTTGCGTTTGGCGTTTACCTTAGCACTTTGCTTACGGTTATAAACAAAAACTTTCTTGGTGATTGAAACTGTGTTGCCGGCGGTCATTCCAGCTGGTAAGTCGTCGGCCTTCACTTGAGCTGAGCTCATTATTCCAGCCAAAGCTAACAGCGCACTACATACTAATATCGCTTTTTTATTCATTTTTTACTCCCTAAAAATATCATTAACTCACCCATTTTAATTTTGAAATAAGATTTTGTTTTTGCAAGTGGCTGTTGGTATTTAGAAAAAATGTTTAATAAAAAATGCCTCAATTCAAATTACTATTACTAAACAAAAATCCCCGGAATTCATATTGAATTTCGAGGATTAATATTATTTAAATCTCTTCTCTTATGCTGCAGCAGCGGCAGCGTCATACTTCATTTCATTACGTTCTGCTACTCTAAAGAATGGTAAGTAAATGAAAATACCGATGACGATCAACAAACATTCGAAAATAACATTTCTCCAATCCATTGAGCTGATGTATGCCTGGAAAAAGAATGGAGTAAATGATGGATCTACAATATATCCCATTCCAATCCAATGACAGCTCTCGGCTACATAAGTCAAGATAATGTTAATGATAGGAGCTATTAAAAATGGAATGCCTAAAATTGGATTAAAACAGATTGGTGTACCAAAGATAATTGGCTCATTAATACTGCATATTCCTGGGATAAATGAAAGACGTCCTAAAGCACGGTACTTTTCAACTTTACTATTCATCATCAAAAGACATAAAGCTAAAGAGTTACCTGAACCGCCTAAAACAGCAATTCTAAACATTTGTAAATTCATCAAATTCGTTGGAGCCAAACCTTTAGCAACCAGAGCAGCATTTGCACCTGTTGCTGCAACACCTGTAGCAAATACAATTGGGAAAATAACATTGCTCCCATTTATTCCGATTAGCCAAAGCAAATTACCTAGAGTCACAATCAAAATATAACCCCAGAGACTGTTAGCCAAAAATGTAGCTGGTGTTAAACATTTCATAATAAAATTAGTAAAGTCTGTATGAGTCACACCAACTAAGATTAGATTAGCACCATAAAAGATGAAAATATTTGCAAGCAATGGAATGAGTGAATTGATAAAGTTAGCAACCATCGGGGGAATGGAATCTGGAAGCTTTAACTTCAATTTACTCTTTTCAACTAAGCGGTTAATTTCAACTGCAAGTAAACCGATGATAATTGCAACGAATAAACCGTTAGTACCCAAGTTGCTAATATCAATCTTATTATTTTTATCAACAGTAGTAGCTACCATTAAGAAGGTAACTAAAGAAATCATACCATCTGTTGCGGGATGAGATCTGCGATATCCCTTGCTTAACTCATACGCAATACCAAATGCACCGATCATCCCAAACATCCCCATTGTCATGTTATATGGAACGGTTATTTGGGAATAATGGGCTACAGCCCAGTATTTCCACCCTGCAATCCACTTTATAAAGAAGTTGGCAGTTGCAGGATTATACTTATCCAGTACAATTGGTGGATTAGCTACAATTAAAAAGAAAGATCCAATTACCAAAAATGGTAATCCGAAAAGCATACCATTTGAAATTGCTTGTAAATGTTTTTCATTTCCAAGTTTCTGTCCAATAGGTACTAGAATTTTATCTAACCTAGTCATTAGTGATTCTTTTTTAGCAATAGTTTTAGCCATCAGAGCTCTCCTATTTTTCTTTACTAAGAAATGATTATATTTGATATGGATTGAACTTGAATGCATTAGGAATTACTTTACTTTCATCCCAATTCTTGCGAATCTTGTAATATTCATCCCAGTAATTATTATCAACTTTTAATTGTGGTGTAACCTTTGAGTCAACTTCGAGGAAGTGCATACTACCTCTACCCATCTTCTTACCACGGGTAGTGTGTTTGTCCAAGGCGTAATCTGGAATCGTAGGAACATAGCCTAATGCAAAGTTTTTAATTATAATGTTCTTAAGCAAATCTGATGAACGATCTTTAGTTGATTCGCATAAGTAACGAATGGCATGAACGAACATCATAGCGCGATCTGGTTCATTATAACTAAAGTTTTGACGCATTTGATTCAAGCTATTAATAAGAATTGGTGCTTGAGGATTACCCATACCAATGTCTTCAACTGAAATAGCTTGTAAACGGCGCCATAATTTTTCTTCCATTTGTGGTGAAGAAATATACATCTCATACGCAAATTCACAAGCTGCTCTTTCTTTACCTTTTCTAATGGATTTTTGCAGTGCTGAAATTACTTCATCAGCAGCTAAACCATTGCGAGTTCTAGTTCTAGCCCATGGATCAGCTAAAAATTCTTTATCTCTATTTTGTGGTACTTCGTTCTTCTTAATATCTTTTTCTGACATAATGAGTTCTTCTTTCATAATATAAGGAGAAAACTAATGAACATCCAATCTATTTGTGAAAAATATCAGCTAAATAAAGACGAAGAAAAGATTCTTCTTTATATGGATCAACATAGTTCAGAACTTAAAGATCTGAGCATACGTGAATTAGCTAAAAGGACATTCACTTCTCCTAGCTTTATCGTTAAGACTTGTAAAAAGATGAAGCTTTCAGGATATTCAGAATTGGTCTTTCTAATTACAGATACACCAAAGTTTCCTAGTAATACCGAAAACGACTTAAAAGTAAGGTCTTACGTAAAGCCATTCTCCAACTTGATGGATAAGCATAAAGACTCAATGATCATGATATTGGGTAATGGTTTTTCTCAAAATATTGTCAATTACATGAGTGAATATTTTAACCTACATGGTTTCAGATGTACTGCTAATTCACATCTTGAGCTTCTTCGTAAGAATAAAGACGATTTGATCATCGTTATCAGCAATTCTGGAGAAACAAAACGACTCGCTGATTTATGTATCCAAGCTAAAAAGAACAACAAAGACATAATTTCATTTGTTGGCAATGGTGATTCAACCATTGCCATCAACTCTTCCTTAGCGATTAGCTCTGATACATTTAATCTTTCTTCCTTCGATAGTCATTATCCTCAATTATTTTTTGGCTTAACGCTTATCTATTTTGAGCTATTAATGAGTTACTTTTTGTCTAAGTAGGTACCTTTTCTTAAGACACTTTTATCATAAACAACATTCAATCATTTTTGAATATTTTCCGTAGTTTCAAAAACATATTCTTATTTTTAGAAACAGTTTCAAATATATTGCAAACCATTTTAACTTATGGCGGTAAAAATATCCGTATTAATTTTAACTATTAGTAATGAAAGCTAAATAATTGTACGGATCTACGCTTAATTATGAAACAATAATTTATTCTTACGAAAAAGCAAATAAATCATTAGCTACTATATCAGCTAATGATAAACAGTAAAAAAAGAACTGAATTATAAAAATTCAGCTCTAAACATATAGTTTCTATAAAATATATTATCAATAGATTATATTAATGGAGTTTTAACGTAGAAAAACAGTTCAGCAATAATTACCGAACTGTTAAGTTGAGACTGTAAAATGTTTTGTGTAAGGATGAATGATTCCTTAAAGTTATTTCTTTAAATATTAGAAAAAGGAGTTCCTTTTCCGTATGATTGATTTGAACACATAAAAACAATACGGAAAGAAGAACCCTTTCATGAATGATTTTACCAAAAATATAGCCCAAGCACTATTTCGGCTATGACCCTTATGCAAGAAGCGGCTGGAATTCCGGCAATTCTAGAATTGGTGCTTATTATCGCAAGACTGAAATCCAAGTACCGCGAGATCGCAATGGCAAGTTTCACCAGCACACTCTGCCCGATTATAAACAGCACTCAGATATCTTAGAAGACATGGTTATCAAACTCTATTCTAAAGGCGTGACCACCAGAGAAACAGCTGATTTGATTAAGAAGATGTACGGCAGCCATTACAGTGCCGGACAGGTATCAAACATTTCTAAACAAATGGTTCCTAAAATCGAAGCCTATCATAAACGCAGCCTAAGCGATAAGTTCTTTTGTGTTTATCTCGATGCGACTTATCTTCCATTGCGCAGACAAACTTTTGAACGTGAAGCTGTTTACATTGCCATTGGTATGAAGCAGGCGCTTGTAGCAGCTTATCCTAAAGCTCACTTTCAACGCTGCCTGGTACATGTTATGCGCAATATTTGTGCCAAAGTCCGAGTAGATGATCGTGAAGCAGTCATGAATGACTTTAAGCAAATTCATCAACAGACTAATAAAGCCGACGCTGTTAAAATACTGCATGACTTTTACGCTAAATGGGGTAAGTTATACAGTCACGTGGTAAGAAACTTAAAGGCAATCGAGGCTGATATGCTTGTATTTTATAATTATCCAAAGCAGATTAGAACGTCAATCTATTCAACGAACATGATTGAATCATTTAACAATATTGTTAAGCGTAAAGCTAAGCCTAAAGCTGAATTTCCAACAGAGCAATCATTGGACACATTTATAGGCATCCAAGCATTGAGCTACAATGATCGATATTTCAATCGAATCCACAAAGGCTTTGGCCAGGTTCAAGATACCTTGGAATCTTACTTTGATTAGAAGATAAATTAAAAAATCAATCTAAGGGAAAGATCTATTTACACATAAAATTTGACAGTTTCGAAAATATAACCCGTCTATTGTTACCACGTAAGCCCAACGTTGGAATCCGACATAATATCGTTAGACATCGAGGGAGTATAGTGATGCAAAATAGACTTGCAGCTCGCTACAGTGGGGAAGTATATTTGGTTAAACATGACCTACCATTTGAGGCGAGAAGTAATGTTATAGGTTTTGTAGGCCCTGAGTATGTAAATATTTTTGATCAAATTAATGCTGATATCAGGATCAAATTAATACCAATAAACTAAAATTGTCCATGAAAAAAGCGAGAAACAACACTTTTTAGTGTCATTTCTCGCTTTGAAATTTTACTTATTAAAAGTTTGCTACTTTGACAAATTGATTTTTTCCAATTTGATAAAATTTACTATGACCAATTTTTACAATAAAATTGGCTTTAACTTTGACTTGTTTACCTTTCTTCAATAGAAGCTTTTTCTTTCCATTTTTGATTGCTTTTCCTGATTTAGAATATACAAATGCATTATGCTTTAAATGTAAAACTTTTGTGTTTCTTTCAACAGTATTTGCTACTTTGACAAATTTGTTTTCACCAATTTGATAGTATTCGTGTTTGTTAATGGTTACTTTTTTTGCATTGTTTAAAGGATAAATATAGGATCCTTTCTTTAAGAAGATATTTCTTCCTAACTTTAATACAAGCTTTCCATTTTTATCATATACAAATGCATTATGAGTTAATGTGATTTTTGTATCATTTGCTGGGTTAGCTTCTTTAACATCGATTTGTTTATTGTCTGAATCGTTATTTGAATTTGTATCAACTAAATCAACACTATTATTCAACTCTACATTACTTTCAGAAGAACTATTGGTCAATTTATTTAATTCATCCTGTGCTTCCTTAATTAATAGCTTAGCTTCTTCAGGAGTAACTTCTTTTTTACGGTTAAGTATAGGGGCAGTGATTAATTTACCTGCTTCTGTTTGATGTTTAAGATAATTAACGAAAATATCTGTATCAACACCAACATCTGCCACCTTTTTGACACCTTTAAATTGTTTAGTTGAGTCAACTAAATAATTACTGGTAATTACTCGGTAAACTTTATTTGGATCAACTGGATGATTGTTACTATCATAAAGAACAGCTATTTTCTTTGGAAATGCTTTATCATTTTGAGTTGTATAAACATAATGCATACCACTTAAGAGATAATAACGATCTTCATTAGTTGCATCATATTGTGAGTTAAGTATGTCATAGAGTTGCTTCCCAGTCATTTCAAAAACTTGAAGTTGGTTACTGAATGGTTGAACAGCTTGTGCAGACTTCCATTTAATTGAACCATCTGGGTCAACCTTTAAGTCACTTCTCACGCCACCACCATTAGTTAATGCGACATCTGCAGCAATTCCTTCACGCTTAGCTTCTGCAAGTTGAGCATCAACTACTAGATCACCAACTTCATTTTCAGTATCTGAATTGAGATCTTTAGTAATGTCTTTTGCTTTTTCAGCTTTACCAATCACACTATTTGTAATCTTAGAGGTCCTTTGCTGAGCATCTTTAATAACTTGTTCTACATCTGGATCAGCCTTTATATCCTTGTCATCAGTTGATGACATAACAGGGTAAACATGTGTGATTAAGCTGCCCTTTACAAAATCATTGGTTGACGGATCGATATAGCCGATTGAATCATCATATGCTTTTGAAAAACTTGCAGCTTGAACAATTTTTGTATTGCCAACGGCACCATTAGCGTATTGGTGTGAGTGAGCAGCAATGTATAAATCAACTGAGTTATCAGGATCAATGCGATATAATTTTTGTAAAATTTTGACCGCATCGCCTTCAGTTTTTCCTTTATAGGTTTCAACACCAGTATGTGCTAGCACAACGATAGCGTGAACGCCTTGATCTTGCAGAATTTTATCATACTTAGCAATCGACTCTGCCTCATCTAACACTTCATAATCTTTCAAATTTTTAGCAAATGTCAATTTAGGCAGATCTGTGGTTTCAATTCCGATAAAACCAATTTTAGATTTTTTACCGTTTGATTCTACTTCTTTAATTAAATATGGCTTCCAGCCAAATGGAATCTGTCCATCAGATTTTCTAACTAAATTTGCAACTACAATTTGAATACCAGAATTTTCGTGAGGATAATTCTGTTCTTCTTGATTAAATTGTCCCTTTTTAGGAGCTTTTCCTTCTAAAATTCGATCAAATTCATCTAATCCTTTGTCAAATTCGTGATTTCCTAAAGTACCAATTTCAATATGCATTTCTTTGAGTGCATGCATAGTAGGTTCATCTTGTAAAAGGGAAGAGGTTGCTGGAGATGCTCCGACAATATCACCAGCTTCAACTCTAATACTTGTACCGTTAGGATTTTTTTGTTTGAAATCAGATTCGGCATTGTTTAAGTAACCTGCTAATCTAGCAGCATTACCTGCGTTTTGATATGAACGATAACCAATCCAAGTTTTGCCAGTAGTATCAATATTTCCATGTACATCATTGATACCTAAAATTTGTATAGGAATGTCGTTTTTATAGTTAGCAGGATTTGACCATTTATCATTGTTCGGCTTTGACTGTTGATCTGTATAACTAACTACTGGTTGTTCCTTTGAATTTTCGGTGTTAGAAACAGTTGATGACTGCTTTGGTGAATCAGAATCTTGCTGAGTAGTTTGAACAACTGATTGCTGAGTAGTTTGAACAACTGATTGCTGAACTTGTTGCATATCTGCTTTAACTTGGACATTTGTTAAAAATAGTCCTATTAATGCACTTGCAGTTAAACTAGTAATGATTCCATTAACATTACGTGATCTCATTTTATACCCCTCGAATTAAATTAAATAATATTTATTAAGCAAAGTATAAAACATGAACAATTATAGTTCAATAACCAAATAAAGTTAGTGATTTTGCATTTTTATTTTTTTAAAATTCTAGCGTTCCTGTTTTTGAAAAGCTCATACTTCTTGCAGCTAGCCAAGCACTATATTTGTAGCCTTGTTTAACGAATTGTGGCCATCGATATTCAACTCTTTTAACGGTATTATTTGTATATTTTGTAATTTTTAATTTAGTGACGTTTTTTAATCCCGAGTTTGACAGTTATAGAGAGTAAAAAGTGCGCACTTTTTCTAAATTTTGGTCTGGTTAAAATTTTTTTAAATATTTTTGTGTTATTAACTCTCGGTCTAATCTGAAGCCAAAACTTTCGTGAATTTTATCTGTTAAATCTGTTCTTTGAAAGATTGGTATATAATCTCCTGGACTGATTTCAGTTAAAGCAAACTTCCTTAATGTCTTGACTAGTTCATAACTACTGTAGCCTGGAACTTTTTGTTTAAATAAGCGAAAGACTAGTAATGCTAAGAAACAAACTAAGAAATGACTTTTTATTCGCTCTTCACGTCTTAAATAAACGGGGCGGGCTTGAAATTCTGTTTTCATTTCTCTAAAACAACGTTCAATTTCCCAACGGCTTTTATTAATCTTGATCAATTCTAGCGGTGAGGCTTCTAAGTCAGTGCATATACCATAAAAGCCATCAAACATTTCTTCTTTTTTGATTTGATCTTTATTAATTACATATTGAACTTTATCTGCTTTCTCTCCATTTTCTGCGAACTGCTTTTCTGTAACAAACCGAGCTGGATCATTAGGATTATTTTTTCTGCCTTTTTGCTTAGAATTAGCTTGTTTAATAGCTCGATTAATTTGATTTTCGCAAATTTGACGTTGATAACGTAAATACTTAGGTGAAAAAGTCACAAATAGGTTCTTATCTTCATTAATTGGTCGCATCTTGTAGTAGATACTGTCATCATTATCTAAATCAAGTTTATTTAGATTGTATTCTTGCTTAGAATTAGGCTTCTTCCATCCATTAGGATCTAAAGCCCATTCTTTAAGACTCTTCTTTAGTTTTTTTTGATTGATTGGGTTGTAATAAAATGGCGATTACCCAAACTGTTATATTGCCGGTTTTGCTTAGAAGAAAGCCCTGCGTCGGTACAGACAACGAAGTCAGAAAGTTTAAAGTCACGGATAATTTCTTTTTCTAAGGGCTTCATAGATGGTTGTTCATTCTGATTTACCATCAAATAGTGTAAAGCTTAAAGGTAAGCCATTTGCATCCATAAACAGCCCCATTTGAATAATTGGATTAGGACGATGCTCTTTAGAAACCCCATATTGTTTCATGTCTTCAGCCGCTTCGATTTCAAAGTAAAAGTTGGTGCAATCATAATATAGAATACGCGTATCACGTGGTCTTACTTTGGTGCTGTGATGATAAGCTGCACTAACTAGTGCTTCTTTATGTTGAGCTAAGAGACTAAGTAATCGATAGATATCATGTAACCCAGGCTCTTTGACCCCAAGCATGTCTTTTATATAAGTTAGGCTAGATTGCTTTGAAGCTGGGGAAAGAATCCTGGCATAGATTAACAAAGCGGGAATATTATATAAGTCATATTTAGTTCTTGTTTTCTTTTGAATATTTTTGCAAGCTTTTTGAGACTGTAAAATATTTTGTGTAAGGATGAATGATTCCTTAAAGTTATTTCTTTAAATATTAGAAAAAGGAGTTCCTTTCCCGTATGATTGATTTGAACACATAAAAACAATACGGAAAGAAGAACTCCTTCATGAATGATTTTACCAAAAATATAGCCTAAGCACTATTTAATCAAGACAAAATTAATGATGTATTGCTTCAAAGCATCATGCGTTTCGGGGTGGCGCAAGCCATATTGGATCGAGGTTTCGAGGTAGCCTTCCTTGTTGCCGACATCGAAGCGCTGGTCCTTGAACACGTGAGCAAATACGCGTTGCGTCTGGTTCAGAGTATCGATGGCGTCGGTCAATTGAATCTCACCGCCGCGGCCGGGCTTTTGATTTTCAAGAATGTCAAAAATCTCAGGTGTCAGCAAATAACGTCCGATGATGGCGAAGTCACTTGGCGCCTTATCTACGGCTGGCTTTTCGACGAACTTCTTAACGTTGTAAAGATCCTTATCCAGCATGTCGCCAGGATCAATCACACCATACTTGGATACTTCCTTGTGTGGCACCTTCATCACGGCAATCGTTGAGGCGTGCGTCTTGTCGTACTCATCGATCAGCTGCTTAGTCAGCGTAACTTTGTCCTTCATTAGGTCGTCGCCGAGCATAACGACAAAAGGCTCTTCACCGACAAAGCTATGGGCGCGATAAATAGCGTCGCCCAAGCCGGCAGGATGTGGTTGACGCGTGTAGTACAAGTTAATCCCGAGGTTGGTGATGTCTTGCGTCAACTTAAGCAGCTTAGTTTTGCCAGTTGCTTCCAAGTCTTGTTCAAGCTCTAGGTTTGAGTCAAAATGTCTTCGATCCCTGCAGCTTTTGCCTCTTCAACGATTGGCAGCATTTCCTTAGGCAAAGCCTTAGTCGCAGGCAAAAAGCGAGTACCGAGCCCTGCGGCAGGAATGATAGCTTTTCTTATCTTCATGATTTAATCCCCCATTAATACGATCACCTTAATAATACTAAAAATATAGCTTTTTATTAAAGTCATATTTGCACATGTTAGGGGGGTTGGTTTATTTGTGATACAAAAAAGCATCCTTCACAGGATGCTTTTTACTCTATTCTAAATTCTATTTCTTAGAAATATCTTTTTGAAGCTTAGCTAACTTAGCTCTGTATTGATCAGGCTTAACCTTATGGTCATATACACCACTTAATAAAGGAGCTGATTCATTCCAGAACACAGTAATTTGTGGTAATTTTGGCATAATTACTGAGTGACTTGGTTGAGACATAGTCATAACTGCATCTGCAACTTCATCATTCTTAACTGCTGGTGTTTGTTCTGCTGCTTTGTTAACAGGGGTTTCACCAGTCTTCTTATGAACTACTAATTGTTGTTCCTTATTAGTTAAAAAGTTTGCCAATTCTGAAGCGCCTTTAGGATTCTTAGTACGTGAGTTAATAGCAAAACAACCAATACCCAAGAATGCTTTCATTTGTACTTTTTTACCACCCACAGTTGCTTTAGGGAATGGAGCTACAGCAAAGTTTTTACCTAAAATTCTGCGAATGTTTGTTGCATCCCATGGTCCATCAAGAATTGCTTGTGCATGGTTTAATTTCAATTGGTTCAATGCATTAGAAGTTTGCATTACGCCCTTATTATCTTTTTGTGCAGCTACCCACTTCAAGCCATTTACACCTGCTTGGCTATCCATAGTTGAACCTTTTACATCTTCACCGTTGTCGCCAAATAACTTTGTACCTGCTGAGAACATAATTGGCCAAATGTTATATGCATTTGAAAAGTCTGTAGCTACAACGCCTTTCTTAGTTAATGTATTCCAATCCTTGACGTCATTAGCTGATAACTTAGATTTGTTGTAGTACAAGAAGTTAATATCTGAAGTATATGGATAACCGTACACTTTACCTTTCCAAGAAGCAGCCTTGTATGCCACTGCAATATCATTATTCTTAATATTTTGGGTATCTTTTGGTGAAACTGGGTTAATGTATCCAGAACTTGCCATTTGTCCTAATTGATCATGTGGCACTGCAAATACATCAGCTGCTTTAGTTGGGTCTTTACCAACATCTGTCTTGGCATTGGCAGTACCGTTAGGACTTGGAGCTACCTTTACTTTAATGTTTGGGTGCTTCTTTTCAAATTCCTTAACTGAAGTTTTATACCATGGAACATAATCAGTAGCTACCCAAAGGGTTAATGGCTTATTACTATTATTATTTGAAGAACTAGTAGAGCTTTGGCTATTTCCACAAGCTCCAAGTGTTACTGCAGTTAATGCAACTGTACTTACCATCAATAATTTTTTCCACATACTCATAATTTCTACTTCCTATTAAAACAAATCCCTTTCTGCTTTCACAAAGGTTACTGGCAGAATCTTACGATAATTATTCTCAACCGTTTCTCCATCGATTTTCTTCAAAAGAATATGAACAGCTTCTTTTACAAGCTTTTTTATTGGCTGTTGAATAGTGTCCAAAAATAATGGCGAAGATTGCGAGTTACGTGCTCCATCGAATCCAATTATCTCTATTTGTTGTAATAACTTTGGATCGATTTGAGCTAAAGCTCGCTTAGCAATCATTCCATACTCATCAGTTACGGCAAAAATACCATCCAGAGATTCTCCTTCTTTTTTCAGATAGTCATATATTTCTTGTCGGTAACTTGGTTCTAATGAAGCTCTAAAACGTTTGAACTTAATACCTTTATTAGCTAAATATTGACTAAACGCTTCAGCTCTCAAATCAGTCCCAGTATGGTGATGCGTTTCTCGACTCAGTAACAACAAATGCTTTCTATGCATTTTCAATAATTGTTTAGCTGCTAAAATACCACCACCTTTGTTATCACTAGAAATCAGCGGCACTTCTGGTGAAACTTGTCGTTCAATCGAAACTAAATTCAAATTTTCACTAAAATCGGTAAAATTATAAAAATCGGAATATGACATAGTAATTACTCCAGCCACTTGATTTAAGGCAGCCATACGTAATATTTCCTTTTCTTCCTGAGGGCTACTATGCGAATTCTCTAGGATCATTTTGTAATGATGTCGGCTCAATTCCTCTTGCATGTAAAAAATCATTTCAGAGAAGAATGAAGTCCAGTTAGTTGGAACGATAAAGACTACTTCTGAGTTAGTTGACGTCTTTAATTCTCTTGCTTGTAAATTAGGAATATACCCTAACTTCTTTATTGCCTTATCTATCTTTTGTTGATTGGCATCTTTAACTTTTCGACCATTAATATAATTAGAAACTGTACCGCGTCCAACTCCAGCTAACCTAGCCACATCATTCATTGTCGGCTTTCTATTCATGATATGCCTCACGAACATAAGCAAGTTCACTCATTGCACTACGAAGATTTGCATCTTGTAAGTTATTCAAGTAATTAATGAAATCACCATAGCTATAATCTTTTGCGACAAACTTTTGATAAATTTCTTGTTTTACATCGAATGAGATCTTGGCCTTTTGCAATACTTGATATGCTTTGTTGAAAACATCGTCTAACTTGTATTGCACTACTTTTACTTCGATTTCTCGATCTGCTGGAATAATTTCTGTATCGCCTGCAACCTTCCAGACGAGTTTTCTTTGTTGCTCGTTCCAATCAAATTGTGTTTTAGCAACGTGACCCTTTTGATGTTCAACTAATGTATAACTACAATCTTGACCTGGGAAAACTGCAACTTGTAGTTTCTTTGGTAGATTATCGATATCTTCCATGTAGTTAGGGTTAGTAACAATTAAACTGCCCTTCTTAACGAATACCGGCATTTCATCAATCAAGCGGTATGTCTTAAGAACAGTGTTGCCTTCGTAAACTAAATGATTGAAGTAATCAACCCATTGTCCCTTAGGAAGCCAAGTCTTGCTGTGTCCAAGTTGAGTTGCGGAATCATGTGGCTGGGTAATTGGTGAAACCAACATGTTTGAACCAAAGATATATTCATTCTTGATTTGATATGCTTCATCCTTTTCAGGATATTCATAATAAAGCGGCTTAACAATTGGAACGCTATTTTCAGCTGTTTGATAATTTGCTGTGTCTAAGAATGGCACCAATTCCGTACGTAGACGGAGGAATTTCTCCTGCGTCTTCTCATAATCCAACCGGAAGTTCCATGGCTCCTTACCTGAGAAGATGTTATTGGAAGAATGCAACCGATTGATTGGGCTAAAGACACCAAATTGTAACCACCTGGTTGATAATTCGCCGTCATAACTACCACGCATGTGTCCGCCGATGTCATGACTCCACCAGGTATAACCGATATTGGATGCTGTAATCGTGAAGTAAGGTTGGAAATCTAATGAATTCCAAGAAATTACTGTATCGCCAGAAAAGCCTAGAGGATAACGGTGTGAGCCAACTCCTGCATATCTACTTAAAATAAGAGCTGCATCTGTTTTTTCTTTCTTAATATCTTCATATTGGTAATGATTTAGTAGCCATAAAGGATCCAAACTAGACTTGGATTTTGAAAATCCTTGTTGCCAATCTATCCACCAAAAATCAATCCCTTCTTTTTCTAACGGATGTAAAACATCTTTAAAGTATGCATTTCTAAATTTGGCATTGGCTAAATCAAATGCTGCAGGCTCTTCATTCTTGGTGTCCAAATCTAGATCCTTAGCAACAAGTGGGTATTGATCTTCAAATGCTCGAATACCATCAGCAGGGTGAATGTTTAATGCTACATGCTTGTTGTGCTCATGTAACCACTGCAATAAACGAACATGATCAGGGAATAAGTCTTTGTTCCAGGAGAAACCAGTCCAAGGAGAACCATATTTTGCTGGAATATCTTCACGGTGCCAATCAGTGTCGATTACGGAGACATTAATTGGAATTCTCTTTGTCTCGAATTTCTTAATTAGCTCCATGTATTTTTCTTGAGAATATGGATGGTATCTGCTCCACCAGTTTCCTAAGGCAAAGCGAGGAATTAATGGTGTTTTACCAGTTAACGAATAGAAATCTTTCAATTCTTCTTGATAATTATGACCATAGGTAAAGAGATAGCCATCTACTTGATCTTGTGAACGAGGAATATATTTGTCTTCCTTTTCATCATAAATAAAGGAATTAGAATCATCTAAATAGCTATAACCATCTTTAGACATGATCCCATCTTCTAGATCAATAGGTCCATCTGCTCTATCTAGAGTACGGGCAGTACCCTTTAAATTGTTAGTTCCTTCAGCATTTTTATTACCGAAATACCAACGACTAACATGGAGGGCTTGAGCTACTTTAATATCTGCATATAAATTCTCTGGTGAAAATTGTCCGCCATCATAATAGAGATGGAAGGCAGGAGTAATTATCTCTACCACATGTCCATTATGATTTTTAAGAACCTCTGGTTCCGGAGAAGCAAAATCACGATTCAGAATTGCAGTTGTAGGTCGATCTTCAAATTGACCCTTTAAACTTTCCTCAATTCTAATCAATGAATTCGTAATAACGGTAAAACGATATGTATTTCCTTTAACGATATAATTCATATGCTATTCCTTTCGTTTTACTTGTAACCGTTTTCTATAATCACAGTATAGTTGGAACGTTCCATTTTGTAAAGGACTGATTTTTAACAAAAGAAATAATGTATATTCTTTCTACAGAAAAAGCACAGCTGCCAAACTATGACATCTGTGCTTATTTAACTCTAAAGCGATAAATATATAAGGAAAACTTAAGATACTTCGACTCTACAATTTTCTAATTACTGTTTTGGTACAACTATTTATAAAAATCCACTATCAAATAGCATTAATATTGCTACTGATCAATTATTCTTATCATTTTGTCTTTTATATGTACAAATTACTTAGACAATATTAAATTACAATTCACAATAATCGATTTGTCTATCTTTTTCCACTCTATTAATCTTCGCATCTTTATTTTTTAACAGTTCGGTTTTATATGCAACATACTCATTGACTACCTTCTGCACTATTCTCTGTGATTTATTTTTAGGAGCAGTTTCTTTACAAATCTCAATTAAATCCGGAATACATTTCAATTTATCTTCAATCTTACCCATTTCATAATATATTGTTTTAAAGTTTTCTCCATTAGTTATTAGACATCCAAAAAAATGAAAGATATTTTTTGAAGTAACTGTCTTACTCAAATAAGCATTAACCTTTTCAGGAACCAATTTATTATTGAGCATTAAATTATAAAGTTGCGGGGCATTTTGATAAAAGCTGTTCCCGTCAAAGATATTTACCGATTTAGCAATAATATCCTTGTACATCTGTAATTGAAATTGAGCTATCGTATTCCTATTTCTTATTAAATCTCCTGATAAGCTGCCTATACTTTCACTTATATATCTATTAATTTTATTTACAATATATAACAAATCATACCTATTAGAAAATTCACTTACCAAAAAATCATTAAAATCTTCTTTGTTAACCTCCTTAATAAGATTAGAAACAATAAATATAAAATCTTCCCAATAAAATCCATTATGTTGGCGATTATCGATAACATATTCAAAAATTACTTCAGAAAGTACTTTTCGTATTTGTGAAGAAACAATATCATCTCTATCAGTAAACATTGATAGTCCCGAAATCGGCAATTCGTTTTTGTCTGTGTTGATCGATGTAATAAATGCTACCCAGGCTTTATTTATATCGTCTTTTATATTATTGCCTTTTTGTTCTCCTATCTGATTGACTTCAGCAATGAACTTTTTTACTTTACTATTCTCAACAGTATTATCATTTTCTGCTAAATTAAAGTAACAGTCAAAGAACATTTCTGAATTTATTGCTGCTCTTTTTGAACTATAATTTCCATAACATGATTCTTCAATAATATTTTGAGTCACATAAGTTATGACTGGAAACATTACTTTTAGTATATCTGCATATTGTTTATTACTAGAAATAAGATCTTTAATATACTTTCTGCCTTCGGCGGTCAAATTATTAAGATTATTAAAATAAGGAGATTGAGACCAAGTTAATAATTTTTTATGATTTTTGATATTTTCATATAATTCAGGACTTTTGAAATGGATATATTGAATAGCAATTACATCTGGCAAATACAAGCGCAGAGTATCCCTATTTGCTAAAATTGTATAAACCGAATTAATTATTCTTTTTAAATCCCGTATGGTTGTGATATTCGATACAATATTTTCTTGAACTTTTTGAAAGTCTTTAGATTCTCCTTTTACTTGAAAGCTGCTATTCTTCATTCCATAGCTATCTCTTAAATTGTTCAGACATGTATTACAAATGTCCAAATCAATGCTAATTGGCATTTGAATCTCTTGATTTATTACCTTTTCAGCAAATGAAACATTTGAACTTTCGGTATTTTTCAATACTTTATCTAGTCTTTCCCTATCATAAAGAAGAACATAAGTAACATTAGGTATATCAAAAACTGAACTAATAAGCTTTAAAATCAAAATTACTTGTTCATTATCAGCTCTATCTAGATTTTCAATACACATTACATAATGTTTATTCGTACTCTTTACATAATTAGTTAACTTTTCCTTCAACTTAAAAACATCTTGATATGTATTAGGATCTAAAAATAATGTCTCAATTCCATTTATTGAAACCCCTGCAAGTAATTTCGCAGCACTAGTAATTAATTTATTAGTTAAGGCAGAACGATATTGTATACCTAATCCTGTTAAGAAATAGTTATACATCCCTTTAATCATTTCTTCTTTAGATTCAAATAACCATAGATCAAAATTAGATTTATTAGTATGTGATAAATCAACAGATTTTGTATCTTTGCTTATCTTTTGCTTAGCTAAGTTAAGAATTGTAGATTTTCCTGATCCCCATATACCTGTTAATCCTATAACATATGAATGTTTACTAGTTAGATGTTGCATAGCTTCTGCTAATTGTTTAACAATATTGCTTCTATCGAACAGATCATAATCTACTTCTCTTTCATCCACTAAAATTTCGCCATGTTCATTTTGCGTAACATTACTTTTATTATATAAATCACGTAAATCAACTAAGGAATTTGATGCTTTGTTAGACTCAAGTACTTCATTTGAAATCGATATATCATAAATTCTTTTAATTCGGTAGCAAATTATAATCCCTGTCACAAGTGTAATTACTATTACAGCTGACTTAACTTTGTTATTTGAGAAACTTAAAATCCAAATGTCTGTAGCGGAAACAATAAACAAGGAAGTTAAAAATGTATCTATTTCATTTACTACGAAAAATCTCATTAAAGAAAATAAGTGTGTAGAAGCAATCCAAAAAAGCAATACTATGATAGATAAAGCAATACTTAATTTGCCAAAATATGGAAATTCAGGCATTGCCTTATGTGGCCATTTATTTACCCATCCATTGCCACTTACATATGCACTTAAAAATATTAATACCGCCGAAATCGTAATCGACTGAATTTTAAAAAATGCGGTTTTAAAGTAATTTGCAACACACTTTATATACTTAATACTCATATTTTCTATTCACATTAATTTGGAATATTCACACCAAAAAAGCCCCACCAACCTCAACAAAGGAGATTGCCGGAGCCACCTACATCTACAACTTAATAAACAAATAAATTATACCAATAAACATTATGCGATTCATGGCAACATAACAATTCTAGCCTCACATCAACAAGACTAGAATCCCCATCACCGCCCAACCATCTTCTCTAACTTCCTATAAAGATGAGAAAAGCATCACACACATAAGTGCATGATGCTTAAAACCTGAATCAACTTAGCTCGAAGCCTTGTTGACCAACGTCATTAGCGCTGATTCCTTATATCTTATTATACATAATTTCTGTCGCCAGCGTCCTACAGATCTGGCAGCGTTACTATGGGATGCAGCGTGAAGTTATTCTGCTTCTTAGTATTTGGTACATCTTGAGGCAAAGTATTACTCCACACAATAGCGTTACGTAATACCGTATCTTTCATTTTCGCTTGTATTTCATCAAGAGTATCCTTATTAGCCTTGATGTATTCGGCCAAAGCCAATCGATAAAGAGCAACGAGCTGTGCTACGTATGCATTAGCATGCTTCACAAATGATAAATTATTGGCATATTCCCAGTATGAATCAGCGATATTTGCTTTAGCGAATTCCTTCTTAAAATCTTTAAAGGAATCTACATTAATACAAGAACAGCATTTACCTTACTTTGATCAGATTCAGGAGTTTAAATTCACCTATTTAATGAGTAAAGCGCCAGTGTAATTCCACTCATTCAATCTACTAAAAAATTAGCACCTTAAATGAAACATCTTTAAGCTAACCACGACTTAAACTTCTTCCTAAAGATAAACTTATTAGTCCCTTTCTTTTTAAAATCCTGTGGTACATTATCATACAGCAACCTAAGTTGTGCTTTATATTTTTCTCTCAATTTAGGTGTTGAGATTTCATGACTACCATCAATATCTTTCCACCATGATTCTATATAATCTGGATTATTAAATACCAAATTACTGATTTCTTCTTTAGAGAATTCCATCTTAAATTTTGTATCTGAAAAGACTTTATATATAATTTGTCCTTTTACTTCTGGAGTCAAATTAGTAAATTGCATTATTTTTCTGATAACTTTTTCATTATCTGTATACCTTAAAATGATTTTCTGCTGTTTAGTAGGACAATCTGATTCCTTAAAACTATCTCCATCATACTGATCTATTAAAGCAACTATTGATTTAGGATACTTACTTTTACCTAAATATGGCATAATAACGGTCCAATTAATTCCATGATAGAAGTCTCCTGCATTACTTCCATTCTCATACTTCAATGCATACTTCAAAGCTATATCTTCACTATGATGATAGATAGCATCAAACAGATCTTTTCTGTATATTAATCTATTTTCTTCAATAAGATCTGTAAGTAGCGCTTCATCAATTATATTCTTATCTATCAACTCAATTAAATTAGTAAGAGCAATTATCTTATCTTTTTGATCATCATCAAAGTTTTTATTCGATCTTAAATAGACCTGCAACAATCGAATCCAGTATTCGTTATCAACAGGTTTAAAAGTGATCTCTAAGAAAGTTTTTATTGCTTCTATATCATTAAAAGTTGCATTTTTATTATCTTGATAATATTGGAAAACTTCTTTAAGGACATACTCATTAGATAAATTAAGATTATCCTTTATTGCAACTAATTTAGCAAAATTCTCTTTTACTCTCTTTCTAAATATTATGCCGAAGTTTTCATAGTTTTCTTCATACCATTTATTTTTGACTAGACTAAATAAAATACCGCTATTTCGAGTAGCAAAGCTTAAGCTCTTAAACTTATATGCATTATCTCTTTCAAGAACAGAATTACGAGTACCTTCCAGTGCATCCATGAATGCATCCTTAGCCAATGAAGTCTCTAGTACCTTATCTTTCTTTAGAATATTAAACAGTTTATCATTGTTAGATCGAAATAAATATTCAACAGTTTTTTGAATAAATAATTGAAAATCCGTATCACTCACATTTTTAATCTCGTGCTTACTACTCATACTAAATACTTCAGGCCAAATATTCAGCAACGAATTCATAAAAAGTGTAAATTGATTACTTGAAACGGCAATTTCTTTGATAAAGGCTAATATTACCTCCATATTTTTTAATTGTTGAGCATTTCTTAAAATATCTTCTATATGAGACGTATTTTCACTAGAAGCAGTCAAATAAATTAATAATTTAGAAGAATATGCAAATCTATAATTAGCATCTGCAGCATTTAATTCTTTTTCTACTGCTTCTACATTATCTAGATCTCTATCTTGTTTAGAAGGCTTTCTACTCAAAACATCGTGTATAAAATCTAAATCTTTAAATGATACATTATATGCTGACGAAGATATATACTCATAAAATGTAGTATCTAGTAGATTTTCAAATAGTAAATATCGAAGAACAGCAAATGAATTTATTTTAATTAAACTGTTAATTAATAAATCTTGTGCTGAAGTATTTAATTTTTTATAATCCGGACTAAGTTCAAAGATTTGTTTTAATGACTTAGAATCTACTTCTCCTTCTAAAATTTTCTCTATTATTTGCCCATAATCTTTATCTCTAATGTCATCTCTAATTTGTTGAGTCTTAGCTAATCTTTGATTTATCATACTCGAAATAATATTATCAATATTATCTACTGAATCTATATCATTAGAGACTATTAACTTATCAGCCAAATCAAAATTAAGAGTTTCTATATCTTTATCACCATTTAGAGTATCCCTTACAATTTGTTTTCTTATATCTGAGTCATCGTCTAATAACTCATTTCTGTTTCTTTGTCTACCATATAAGTACTTTAACTGATTGTTTCCGAAGAACTCTTTAATTTTTTTATCTATCAATTCAGAAACAGTATTTATATCATCATCGTCATTAATTTCTAATTGCTTATTTTTTAGTGAATCTATTTCTTCATTTAGATTTTGAGTCTCTTTGAGAATTTCAACATCATATACTAGAGATTGATAATACATTATCTGATCTAGATAAGACGTCCTCGAAGGAATTCTTTCGAAGTCATCTGGAAATTCATTTTTATATACTATTACGCCTAATAATTTATCTAACGATATACTTTTACTTTTTTCTAACTTTTTGGCGTATGTAGCTGTTTCGGAAACAATATTTATAATCTCTCTACGATCTGTAATAAATCTACCTAATCCATATAAATATTTTTCACTAATTAGGCCCCTATATTCAAATTGTTCATTGGTATCTTCTTTTTTGGAACTTTTGTCTTTCGTTAATATATTATATTGGTTTATCTCATATTCAAAATCTTTTCTAGTATTTTGAATACTAGAATTAGGCATCAAAGAAATAATGTAATCAAAAAATTTAGTTTTTAATTGAGGTGAATTAACTATTTTTTTATCATCAGGATCTACCTTTTGCTTATTATTAGTATTCACACTCTTTTTATCACTATCATTTACACTTTCATTTTCCTTACTAAAAATCGAATCTTTTAGTGTGTAGATAAATACTAATTTTCTTTCTCCAATATTCAAGTTTCGATTTAATTCACGTAATCTTTGAAAGATTAATGGATTATTATATCTATCTAAGTCTTCAAAAATTATATATTTTAATTTCTTTTTATAAATGTAATATCTTAACTCATCCCCATACAATAAAAATAAATCTTTATTATCTTTACTATCTGCATGTTCTATTTTTGCCCCTAATTCTGTACCAGCAAACTTAGTAGATATTGACCAAGCAACTTTTGAAACAGAATGTATTACAAAAGAAAACAGAAAGAAGCCTAAGACAATTCCAAATAATCCTGTTATAACCTTTAATACACCATTTAATACTCCATTAGAACTAAAATAGTTTCCAACAGCAACTGGATCATTTGATGATATAACTAAACCAATAAATAAAATCAGTACAATATATATTTTTATAATTGATTCACGCGGATATACCTTTAATCTGTTTATTTTTGAATCTGGATATTTCCAAGGATCACTATTAAATAGAAGTTGCCCGATTATATCTTTTTCTAACTCTATTTCTGATTCTTTCTTATCTTTAACTTCTTCGAAGAAATTAGGTAAACTAATAAATTTGAAGTTAGTTTTATCTTCCTTTATTTGAGTTCTGGCTTCTTTAATTAAAGTATTCCTGCCAATAAAATCATCTTCTTCTGAATTTAATACTTTTACTTCTTTATTCGTAAAAAAGCTTTTTAAAAAACTAGTTTTGCCAGTATCATATGGAGCCGTGATAGCTATATTAGTTATCCGCGGATCTTTCAATGCATTTTCTAATTGACCCCATTCTGGACTGCATTTTTCCTTAGTTAAAAAGTCATATGCGTATAATGCTCCAGGAAGAGCATCATTTTCTTTTGAATCACTCGCCAATTATTAATTCCTCCATTAATAATAAATACAATAATTTGATTGTACTACTATGGTAATAAGTATTAAAAATATACAAAATTAGATATGATTAGTTTTATGTTAATGCCTCCAAATAACAAAAAAAGACTTATAAGTTCAATAGCCTGTAAGTCTTGATAATTATTAACACTTCTATTTTTTCAACCATTCTATCAATCTATTAAACATAGATTGATTATCATCATTCATCAGCTTTATTTTGCCTGTAACTAATGACTGAAGATTAATCTTCACTTCTACTTTTTACACACGGTTTCTCATGATTTATTAGATTAGCAAATTTGGTTTTGGGACTGTAAAATAGTTTGTGTAAGGATGAATGATTCCTTAAATTAATTTCT
>ERZ791908.422-NODE-422-length-47721-cov-3.259199_pt1 | contig 47721 bp, 24 predicted proteins | sample MGYA00510144_ERZ791908 | MGnify/ENA primary metagenome ERZ791908 (study PRJEB30046, sample SAMN00792105) | human gut metagenome | study: EMG produced TPA metagenomics assembly of the A metagenome-wide association study of gut microbiota in type 2...
CATGCTGGTAGCACTTTGCTTGACAGGAATGTTTGTCGGGCAATCTCCAGCTTTTCGCAATAGTTGTCGAGAGCTGACTGGCGATCAGTTTTATTCCGGATAAATTCTGTTTCCCGGATCTTACTTTCGAAAATAGCTTTCGAACCGGTTACGAAATCACCCAAATCTTCTCCTTCAGAGGAAGAAGATAAAAGTTCATTGCATTGAGAAAGCAAACCGTCTATCTTATTATATTCAAGTGTCACTTCTTTTTCATCGGAACAAGCAGCCGCCAGTAGGATGAAAGCAAAACAAGCTAAATGAAATATCTTTTTCATGGTTTTTCTTTTTAATCGTTTACAATTTATTTGGTGTATCCCGGATTCTGTTTCAGCTCAGGATTGAGTTTGGTTGCCTGCAGGGGAATCGGAAAAAGATTGATTGTTTCCTTATCTGTATAATTCTTATCCCACATCGGTTGAATGAAACGTCCGAAGCGAATCATATCCGTTCTTCGCAAAGTCTCGTAGCACATTTCTCTTCCCTTTTCTCTGTATAACTCATCCAAAGTCAGTTCTCCGGTTGCATACGTAGAAACACCTGCACGTGTCCGTATCTTGTTTATACCTTCCAGCGCCTTAGAATCCACCTCATTCGATTTACGAAGAGTGGCTTCTGCCAGATTGAAGTTGATTTCTGCAATCCGGAACAGAGCAAAATCATTTTCCATGCCTTGTGCACCGACTTTTACTTTATATTTAATATTACGTGCACCGGCATTCTCCTTGTTGTTTACCATGTCCGGCAAGTCGAGGGTGAAATCCAACTGTTGTCCGGCATATTCATTGGTTCCCAAAATCGGGTTTCCGCTTAAATCGAATTGGGGGCCCCACATAAATTGTCCGTACATTCCGTTTTGAGGATCATACTTACAACGGCGGTCGTGAGTAATATCATACGTTTCAATAAACTCTCTTACGGTACAGACTCCATTCCATCCCCCATTCGGATTCTTCCAATCCCATTGCGAACGCTGCGACCAGTGAATGTTCCGGTAGAAAAGGACACTCATCTCATTGGCAACTATTTCGTCATTAGGGATCACCCAGATATTTTCCTTGCTATTCTCATTGTTCCATGCAAAGGGAGCATCCCAAGTAGATTCCAGCTGATAACCTTTTTGAAGAAGAGTCTGTGACACAGAAATACAATCGTCCAGACGGGATGTTCCGGTATAAACTTCAGCATTGAGGTAAAGTCGGGATAATAGCGCTAATGCGGCTTCCTGAGTAAAGCGTCCGTAGCTGCCGGTATCTGTACTTCTCAGAAGCTGGTCCTTGACTTCCGCAATTTCTTTTTCCACGTAGTTAAAAACCTCAGTTCTGGTTTTAGTTGGCGGATTTAGTTCGGATACCTTTTCTACAATCGGAACATTTCCGAACATATCGACCAGCATGGAATAGAAAAATGCCCTCAATGCCCGGGACTCGGCAATATATAGCTTTTTCTTGTTCTCTGGAAGAATATCGGAACGGGAATTATTCAAATCATTCAGCACCTGATTGCAGAAACCCACCGCTTTGAACAGTTCCTGCCATGCTCCGTTGATAATGACATCCTGGTCGGTCCATGTGTGCCAATGCATACGTTGGTAGATACCTCCGTCATAACCGTCTCGCCCTTTTTGAGGTAAACAAGCTTCGTCTGTAGTAATCTCTTGCAGATAAAATACATTCCAAGCATACATCGTACGTAAGAAAGCGTATTGATTCATAAACGCCGCATCATATTCCTGTTCTGTCTGATAATAATTATCTTTACCCAAATCATTATACATATTTTCGGATAAGTCGACGCAACCAACCAGAAAAAGCAATGTTATAAAATAGATAATCTTTTTCATGTGAATCAAAATTTAATGTTTAAACCTAGCATAAGAGTTGTAGAACGCGGATAGTAACCGGAATCATCGAATCCGGGCGTGAGCCCTGTACCTACTTCCGGATCAACTCCTGTATATCCGGTTATGGTCAGCAAATTGGTGGCGGTGGCATAAATCCGGGCATTTGACACATATTTCAATTGGGACAAATCGAACGTATACCCTACAGTTATGTTGTCTAACTTCAAATAATTACCTTTCTCCAGATAATAATCAGAAAAAGTGGCAGCGTCATTCAAAGGTCTGCCCAATGCGGATTTCAATAGATTGAAAGGTAAAGACACCGAGTTCTCGTAATAAATCCGTTTGGTATTCAGGACCTTAAATCCGGCTGCACCCCGAAGTTGGAAAGAGAAATCAAAATCTTTCCAGGTCAATGTACTGGCCAGATTGAAATACCATTTTGGAAGTCCGTTGCCCAAATAAGTGTAGTCTTTATCCGAATAAGCACCGTCCTCATCCCTGTCCTCAAATACCCATTTACCGGCACTGTTGAAACCTCTGTATTTTAATCCGTAGTACGTACCAATGGGTTTGCCTTCTTCCAGTATATACGTAGTCTGACCGTTGGCAGGTGAAGAAAGAGGATTGTAAGTGATGTGATTGGCACGGTAAGAACTGTTTGCCAAGGAGACCAATTTATTCTCATTGTATGAGAATCCTCCGTCAAGATGCCATTTCAGTTCTTTGTTGCGAATTACATCATACCCGATAGCAAATTCAATACCTTGATTGGTCAGTGTACCTACATTGGTAAATATCGTACTGTATATATTTGAAGGCATTTGCGCATCATACCAATCCAGCAGATCAGTGGTTTTACGATAATAGTAATCTACACTTGCCGTCAGCCTGTCGTTCCATATTCCGAAATCGACACCTGCGTTGTATTCAGCGTTCTTCTCCCATTTCAAGTCGGGATTCGGGTTGCTGACAGGACCATAAACTTTGTCCCATTTTCCATTATAGTAAGCATATCCGAGATCATTGTATTTGGCTATGGAAGCATATAAAGGAATATCCTGATTTCCGGTGATACCAAAGCCTACACGTAGTTTGAGGTTGCTAAGCGGGGTAGCATCACTAAAGAAATTTTCTTCCAATATTCTCCATCCGGCAGAGACAGCAGGAAACCAGCCCCATTTATGATTCTCTCCAAAGCGGGTAGAACCTTCGCGTCTGACACTCGCATTGAACAGATATTTACCTTTATATGAATAGTTGATACGACCGAAGAAAGCTATTAACTTTGATTCATCCTGTCCCCTTCCCATTGAGGCAAGTCCATCTTCCAGATACGTACCATTACCAATATTGTTAGCTCCCGGAATATCTGTCAGGAATCCTGAGTTGGACGCATTGTGCCAGGTTCTGTCTTCTCTGTTGAATGAATAACCGGCAAGAGCTGTCAGATTATGTACATCAGTGGAGAAACTGTAATTGGCATAGGCTTCAAATGTTCGTTTCTTGTAGAAATAAGTATTCATATCTGCCTGCCCTTCAAAGCCTCCTAATACACTGTAGCGAGAATCACGGCTGATATATTTGGAACCTTCGTAGGTATCGTTGTTGGCAGACATCATAGCATATACACTCAGACAAGGCAATACTTTGAGATTAGCAGACAGATTGCCGGAGTAGGTATAACGTTCTCCTCTGTTATCTACTTGCGAAAGTAAGGCTACCGGATTATAAGGTCCTACTCCTGCGTATTCGAAGAATTTTCCTTCCTGATTATAAACAGGTGCCGTGGGATGATATACGATAGCTTGCATGAAAGCTCCGTAATCAGTATAATCCGATTGAGTGTTTGCTCCGTTCAACGTACCTTCTATAGTCAGCTTCTTGTCGAAAAAATACTGCTTGAAGTTTACTCTCCCCGTCAGTTGCTTATTGCCAGTGTTGATTACCATACTTTCAGAATCCCGGTAACCGACAGAGCCTCGTATGGATGAGTTCTCCGTTCCTGTTGAGAAAGAAACTCCCTGGTAATAACTGAAATTATTTCGGATCAGCTGATCCGTCCAGTCGGTTGAGAAGCCGTAATCGTTGTTGATGGTGGAGTGCCCTTTGTCTTTCAAATATCCCATATATTCATCGGCAGACATCATTTCCAGTTTCCGCACCGGTCTTTCTGTGTAATAATAACTGGTATATTCGATACTGGCTTTGCCTTTAGACGCATTTTTGGTTTCTACGATGATAACCCCATTACTGCCTCGTGTACCGTAAATAGCGGCAGACGAACCATCTTTCAGAACATTAAAGGACTTGATATCATTAGCGTTGATTGCCTGCAACTCGGACATGGTACTGTAAGTTCCGTCGACAATTATCAGCGGAGCACTTCCTGCCCGGATAGATCCGATACCTCTTAAATGTATCTCCGGTGATGCGTTCGGGTCATTTCCGCTTGTATTGCGAATGGATAATCCCGGTACTTTGCCGTTCAGCAAGTTAATCGGACTGGTAGTTACCCCCGCATTAAACGATTCTTCCCCTACTTTAGTGACAGCACTGGTCAACTCCTCTTTTTTCACTGTACCATAGCCAATGGCTACCACCTCTTCCAGTTGTACGCTGTTTTCACGCATAACGATGTTCAGCCTATTTTGTGTCACCGTTACTTTTTGCGTCTCCATCCCGATATATGTAAGAACAAGCACCGTATTTTTAGGGATGTCAGCGAGCGTAAAGTTTCCGTTTATATCAGTAGTAGTACCCATATTTTTGTTCTCTACCTTGATAGATACTCCAATCAGAGGTTCACCAGAGGAGTCTACGACCTTTCCGGTTACGTTCAGATTTTCTACACCGTAAAGCGAAGGAACACATACACACAGGAAACCTGCCATTAAAATGCAATATTTTATGGTTCTCAGCGTCACCTGTTCTTTTATTCGTTCAAAAAATGAAATGGCTAAATTCTCCATAAGTTAGACTTTTTGAATAACATAATAATTAAGTCAATATAAATAGTTAAGTATAGTCGTTAGAGGGCAATCACCACCACTCCTCCGATGAGACATACCAATCCTATCACCATCATCCGGATGGCATAGCGGGTAGCTCCTTTCCACTCGCCGGAAGCAAGTCCGGCCACATTACCTGCAATAATAGCTGTCGATTGCATGGTAGCCCAGCCCACAGAAGCTCCTAAAACTCCCATAAAACTGCCTCCCATACCATAGAACATAATGCTCAGATACCATAATACCCCTGCCAGAGAAGCCATTATCAGGCCTCCGGTTGTACGATGTCGGTAAGTTTTCCAAGATTGATTCTTGCCGAACAAACGGATACATTCAAGGAGATTAATAATAAATCCGGCACTCAAAGCGATACTCCATATCACGTTGGCTGCATAAAGAGAAGATGCTCCCGTTGCTACAGCCTTTTCTTGTAAGGGTGCCCCATAAACGAAAGCAAAGTTAATCATAGGTCCGAATATTCCTGCAAGCAAACAGATAATTAACCCTTTCCTGAAATTTTTCTTAATAGGTGTTTCAGAGTGCGTCTGGCGGCTTTTGCTATCTCTGTTGTGCCCTGCTATCGCAAAGAAAATGATTCCGGCAAGAATAATTACTATACCTGTAAGTAACTTTAGTCCCGTAGGTGTTAGCAATTCCGAAGGGTCTCTGAGAATGACAGGCATCAAAGTCCCTACCACATTAATCAATCCTTGCATAATGGGAAGACTGAGCGAAACTCCCAAATAATCAATTCCTTTTCCGAATAGTATAGCGCCAATTCCCCATAAAAGGCCGAAGAAAGCCACTAGCAGTACCGTGTCGCTTTCATGAGCATATACACTTCCCAAGTCAGGAATAGAGATAAATGCCATTATCCAGGGAGCGACAAGAAGAGCGATGATACTCCAGATAAACCAATTGTTTTCCCATTTCCACTGTGAGTTGTGTTTAAAAGGCAAAGCAAACGTGCCGGAACAACCACCAGCCAGCAGAATTAATAAGAAACCCGAAATAACTGTAGTTTCCATACTTGTTTTAATTTTCGGTGAGTGAAACGATTTTAGTTACGCATTCCCGCAGTTGGGACTTTTGAGACTCTGTTAATTCGAAAAATTCAAAATCATTCAGATGGGTGTCGTTATTCTCTATGATGAGTACCTGGCTCCCTGGTTGCATGGCGATCTTGTGCCATACTTCTCTTCGGATATTGTACACTATACCCGGTTGCATATTTACTACATCATAGGTAATATTTTGATCGGTGACAGAAGCACCGATCAAAGCTGCTTTTCCCTGCAAAAGTACAAATACTTCATCTGTCTGATGGTGGATATCCAGTTTCTCAATTTGCTCCAGAGATTCGGCCTCCGCATAATTGAGATAGGCTACCTGCCACCTGTCGGTTATCAGGAACGGGTGATATCCTTTTCCTTCAAATGTGTGTTCATCAATGATTTTCATGATATAAGATTTTTAGAGTGAATATGATTTAGCTTTCTAAGATACGATCTACTACCAATTGTCTGAATTGAGGAGACAACATGGAAAAGTAGGCTGTAAATCCAGTAACACGGACCACCAGTTCCGGATATCCGGCAGGATCTTTATGGGCAGCCAATACAGTATCCTTATTCATAATATTAACGTTAATCAAAGTACCTCCCAAGTCGAAGTGTGCCCTGATGATGGACATGATTAACTCTATATTATCCATATTGGCGAATGTAGGGTCCAGCTCCCATTGCATGGGTGCCGTATTGCCGTATCCCGGCTGAATTTTAGCTATAATAGTAGCAAGTGAAAGCGATGCGCCGTCTTTTACAAAACCGGGAGTGGGATTTGCTCCATGAGAGATAGGTGTTTGCGCTAAACGTCCGTCGGGAGTAGCTCCCACACTTTGTCCGAATCCTACCGTATTTGCCCAAGAGAAGAAGCCGGGAATAAAAATCCGGCGTTTGTCCGGTTCGGACTGCGAACGTACCAGTTCTGTAAATGTTTCTTTGATCCGAATCGCCCACTTTTCGCCCAAGGATTCGGCTGATCCATATTTTTCGCTGTTCTTCAATAAATGCCGTATTCTGCATCCTTCGTCTCCTGAGAAATTGTTTCTCAGATATTCGGTCAGGGTATTCCAGGACAATTTGTTTTCCAACTCGATGCGCTGTTCCAAAGCGGCAAAAGAGTCAGCGACAGTAGCCAATCCGGCTCCGTCAATTGCTAGGTTGTAGTATTCCGCTCCACCGTCCGATACGTCTTTGCCTTTTTCCAATGGCCCGTGGCTCAATAGATTTAGTAATAACTCCGGCTCATTGTGTTTTTGAAACTTCAGGTGATGGCGAATTCCGTCGGCTGATGTTTGGACTGCCTTAGCCAAATGCTCGTTGAATAACATCCAGAGCCGGGAGGTGCTATGATCTTTTTGTTCATTCATCATTTCCGTATAGGATACCTCAAAAACTTTCGCCATATTTATTTTCACAAGGTCATTCATTGTATATTCCAGTCCGGGCAGCGACATCCAGTTACATCCCACTGCTATACGACGGCGAGCCAGTTGTGCACTGAAGCCGTTCTTCATAAATCCTTCTACCAATGCTTTATCTCCTGAGAATCTGGGCCATCCATTCTTGTTCTTAACCAGGTACTCTACGGATTTCCGGAATAAGTCCGTGTTCAGACCATCGAACACTCTCACTGTCAGATTTAAAGAGGTATTGATTTTATCGGCAGCTTCCAGTATTAAGAATGAAAGGGGGGAAGTTTGGTCTTTACCTGATTCGTCGGGACCTCCCAATTGCCAGTAGACAGGGTCGTTCAGTAAAAAACACGCCAAATAATAAACGGCCGTTTCTTTATCAATCCTTCCTTCTGCCAAATCTTTTTCATAAAAAGGAGCCAATAAAGTATCAATTTGTCCGCCAGCTCCATCACGGTTGTAAGTTCTTGATGCAAGATGATACCATATGATCCACTGACAGGCTTCTCTTAATGTCGTTGGGGCATCATTGATAATTCGCTCGTTTACTTTGGCTATTTCCAGTAAGTTGTTTTTAGAACAATCGTCTGTTGCAGATGCAGCCATTCTATATGCCTGGTCGATATGACGCTGTATCCACCCCTGCACACTACGTATGACCCTTAGATGCAAACTGTAGAAGTGTTGTTGCTCTTCTGAATGATGGATAGATTGGTAATGTTCTATCTTCTTTATCAAGCCATTCCATCCTAATTTTACCCCGATTTCATAATCAGGAGCGAAATGAGCGTCATCGCCAATACCACAAATGAGGTCATATTTCTTGATATTCTCTTTTAGAAAGTCATAAGAATAATCCGGATTCCATTTATTGGGCCGCATTTTAGACATGAAATACATCCATCTGCCTGCAAAAGCATCGTCGGCATCAATGTATACCGGATGAATATTCATCAGGCTGCAAAAGTTATCAGCCCATGCATCAAATCCGTAGAAAGAACCATCGGGATGGTTAGGTATGATATTCCACAAATTTTCCGGAGGAACCACCCGTCCATAATCATCTTCGTCCAGAAGTCCTTCCTTTTCAATCTTTTCCTGAGTTTGAGCGAGTTTCCGCAAACGCAGGTTCGCTATTTTTTGCTCGTAATTCTTCATTTTTTGTTATTGTTTAAATTATATCTGATCAGTATTTCATTTAGTTTTTGTAATTGTCCTTTCTTTAAAAAAGCAGAATTGCTTAAGGGATTCTTCATTCCTAAATTCTCGTACTTAACGAATCCCAATGAATGAAATCCCAGCAATTCATAAGCGGGCTGGTTAGGTAATTGCCGAATGAAGCGGCATATTGACTCGATAGCTTCTTCGGAATCGTTGACGTTGGGAATGACCGGTGTACGAATGGTCAAAGGAACAGCTTGTTTGGCAAGAAATTCCAGGTTCTTTATAATAGGAACATTGGAGTGTCCGGTCCATTTCCGGTGTAATGTGTCATCGGCCATTTTAAAATCGCACATCCATAAATCAACCCAAGGAAGGAATGCCTCCAATGTGTCAGTATCAGTCAACAGATTGGTTTCTACGGCTGTGTGTATTCTATGTTCCCGGCATTTTTGGAGAATATCTAACGCAAAATCTTTTTGCTGCAAAGGTTCACCCCCTGAAAGGGTAATTCCTCCTCCGGATTTCTGATAGTAAATAAGGTCCTGGAGGATTTCATGTATGATGTCCGAAGAATCAACTTCTTTCCCAATCCAAGACAGTGCACCCGAAGTGCAGCGCTCTGTGCATTTCCCACAATCAGTACACCGTTCACGATGAATGGATAATCTGTTTGAGTCGACAGACAGAACTTCATACTCACATACCGTTATACAAGAGAAACAATGGATACATTTGTCTTCAATATACTGGAGTTGCGGTTTCATGCTCCAGGTTTCAGGGTTATGACACCACTTACATCTCAGATTGCATCCTTTTAAGAAGATGGTAGAACGAATTCCCGGACCGTCATGGATAGACATTCGTTGGATGTTAGTTATAAAGCCTTTCATGATATGATTCTTTTAGTATTAGCTGATGGGGACAAAGGTAGAGGTTGTCCATATACGTTTTTCCGATAGAAATTATTCATAGCGGTAGTTTTTTTACGCTATTCCGACTTTTTATGCTTTGACATATAAAAAAGAGCCTTCACAGGTTGTGTTTGTGAAGACTAACTCTTAATATTGCAATCAAATCAAAAAAGAATATGAGAGATTCCGTTTTTAAGCTATCCTATTTTCTGAGTGCAAATGAAAAGTTTCATATTGCAAGAGTGAATATAACCTCTTCTCAGGACTTGTCCTTACATTCACATGACTATGCTGAAATCTTATGGGTTGAAAAGGGAACAGGCATTCACCATGTCAATGGACATCAGTTTAGATTATCTCCGGGAGATTTAATTATGGTACGTCCCAAAGACAGACATACGTTTTCCTCTTCGGGAAAAGGGATCGTTATTGTGAATGTGGCTTTTCCCGTGGAAACTTTAGATTATTTCCGTCAGCGATATTTTGAATGGAGTAACTTGTACTTTTGGACTACCGGTATGTTCCCATTTCAGATGAGATTATCAAGGGATATTGTGAAAAGACTATCTTCGCGGGCGGAAGAAGCAATGAAATACGGGCGATCCAATATACAGCTCGATAGTCTGTTGCTTTTCATTTTCCGGCAAATTACGGCTAATGAAAAGGTGGAAGATTCTTCAGAGATACCGGTTTGGCTATTCAATGCTATTCAAAAATTCAATAGTCCGGAATTTTTTATTCAGGGAATTGCGGGGTTCGTCGCTTTATGTGACCGTAATATCGATTATGTGAATAGGATCGTGAAACTGCACTTTCATAAATCTCTGACTGATTTAATAAATGAGTTTAAAATGCAATATGCCACTACTCAGCTATCTATTACCAGTATGCCGATCAAGGAGATATGTACAAATTGTGGATTTAGGAATCTGGGGCATTTCTATAAGATATTCCGTTCTGTATATAATCAGACTCCTTACGAATACAGGAGAATCAATCAATTAATCGTATAATGCTGACTGCTTCCAACAGATATTGGGGACACTTGAGCTGTAATGTGAGTTAAAAGAAAAAATTCTTTGCTGAAATGCTCCTGCCAACGGCAAATGCTTGTAATGTCCAAGGGGTAAGCAAAGAGAGGAAGAATCTCCTCTTACTGTACAAGAGAGAAGAGATCCTTCACTGCGTTCCCTTAGATATCTTTCCGAATGACAGAAACTTCAAATACCTGAACCGTTACGATTCACCTCATAAAGCATTACCTGATCCAGTATCACCCCCTCATCCAATGCCTTGATGACCAGTTGATGTGATTTCTTACCCGAAACGGGAAGTACAATTTTCCGGATTGCCTGATTACGAAGTACGTTCTCTTTCCATTCCTCGCTGCGTCCCTTCGTTTCGTACGCTACCACTTCAGGCTCGGCGCCATCCAGAGAAACCGAGAAACGCAACTTATCGTCCTGCACCGGATGGTTGGGAAGTAACCGGATATCCACCTCTACCGAGTCCGTTTTCAGATTGCCAAAGGAGAAAGTCAGCGCATCGCCTTTTCTTATCTCTGCGGCTTTGCCTTCATATCCCAAACCTTCGCAGACAATAGCGTTTCCCTTCTTTGCCCCTGCCCCATTCCATTGACAGACTGCTTTACGGTCCGCTGGCATCGGAGCAGTAGCCGCCTTTCTTTCCACACGGTTGAATACAGGGAGCTTGCGGGGTTTGAAGTCCATCATGCGATTCCATTTTCCATTCTCCAATGAGTTATAGTGTTGAGTCAGTGCAGCAATGCTGTCGTAAGCGGCATCACTCTTTTCCCAGTCTGCCTTATCGTGGCGTGCCAATTGGGCGTATAACAGTTTGCGATTCATTTGTGCCGCAGCCTGTACGGGATATTTCACCAGTTCGAAGTAAGCGCTCTGTCTGTCGGCGGGTACTTTAGAAGCAGCTTTCTCTACCATTTCCGAAAGTTGGCTGTAAGCATTCAGACGCTCGTTTATCTCCCTTTCGCTCCACGGCAGGTCTTTCACCTCCCGATAGACCGGATTCTTTTCTTCCTCCCGTGTATTTCCCATAAATTCGGGTTTGCGGATATGTGCCAAGCGATAATGTTCCTGCATAACGGGAAGGATGGTCTTTGCACAGAAGGTTCCCAGTTCCCGTTCCAGCCAATGTTTCAGATGTGCGGTCACTCCTTCGGAAGATACCTTATCCAGATTCCATGCCATATCCATGAACAGCTCAATCTGATACTCGGCAGGCTTGATGTCGCCGACGTTCAGTATCCACATTTTTTGTATTCCCTGATCGTAAGCCTGCTTCATCTGTTGATAAATGAGCGATGGACTCATGGTGCTCAACCATAAATGATCGTGCGGGCGTCCCCAGTAGGAAACATGATAATAGACTCCGTTACCGCCTTTACGGGCACGCTCTTCGGCAGTGGGGAAATGGCGGATATAGCCGTAGTTATCATCACACCACATCAAGGTCACGTCTTCGGGTACTTGCAGCCCCGCATGATAAATATCGAGCACTTCCTTATAAGGAATAAAGACCTGCGGCACTTGTGTTACGTCTTTATTCACGTACTTTTCGAGCAAGCCGCGCTGGTCAACAAATACCCGGTCCAGAACGGCTTTCTGTTCTTCTACCGTCTTGGCTCCCTGCATCTTTCCATCGTGAACGCCACGCATACCCAGCGTGTAAAGTATCTCTTGTCCGGCAACTTCTTTCACACGATCTTCCCAAAACTGATAAACGGCCGGACTGTTATTCACGTAATCGTATGCTCCTTTTCCACGTATTCTCCATTCGCCGGCAGCACTGCACGCCATCGGTTCGCAGTGGGAAGCTCCCATAAAGATACCATACTTTTTCGCTGCTTCCCGATTGCCCTTCGTCAGAAAAAAAGGCAAGGTACACTCATGCATGGCAGGCCAGTAGGTATTGGCCCGCAAGCGAAGCAACAACTCAAAAATTCGTTCGTTGGTACGGGGTCCGATTTCTCCTTTCACGTCCGACGGTTCGTAAGTCTTGTTACTCCAAGGCATCAGTCCCCAATCTTCATCATTAATAAAGATGCCCCGATACTCCACAGAAGGAGACTGCAACTCTCTGAAACTGGAAGAAAGACGGAACGTCTCTTTCTTCTCCGGAGTCACATCCGCCCACCATTCCCAAGGGGAAACGCCCAGCAGACGGGATATTTCAAGTATGCCGTAGGCTGTACCGTGACTGTCGCTGCCGGCTACTACCAGCTTCCCATCTTCTGAGACGGTGAGCAGGAAAGCCTGCTTTTTGTTTTTTAATGCGGAAATATCGATGCCTGCCTGCTCAATCAGCTTGCTCTGTCCGATCGTTCCTACCAGGATGTTGCCGGTATTTGTGTCTACGTGGGCAGTTGCCGACAATACAGTCTGAAGGTCACGGGACAACAAATCCAGCGAAGTACGCACCACCGGTGCTTCCGAACCGCTGCAAGCTATCGCAACCGACTGACCGGACTGCAAGACAAAATCTTTTTGTTTACCTTGAGCGAACAAGGTCACTGCTACCAAAGCAAAGACGGAAAATAAGATTCTATTTTTCATAAATATTACAATTTTACAATATCAGTAATGGTCACAAAGCAATCGTCGCTGCCATAAATTCTCTTCGTTTTATCAGTCCATGTGGGGCTGATGCCCGTAACTTCAATCACTAGTGTATATTCTCCTTTTGCCAATTGGGGAGTCATAAAACGCATTGCATGATCATTCGCCTTACTATAGAAATCGACCAGTGAAGAATATATTTTCTCCCCTTTCTTATCGAGGATATTCATACGCGCATATCCGCTATGACAGTTCGTTTCGCCCATAACAGCCACACAAGAGCCACTGAAGGGAATACTCAGCGTACTTCCTTTTACATTGGAAGATATTCTTCCTTCCTCCACTTTCCAGTCAGCTTCTTTACTGAACGTTATCTGCTTTAAATCGACGGTTTTTCCTTTGCGCAGAGGATTTACGGGTTTCAACTTATCAATGTCCCAGGAAGGCCAGTATTCCGGAATAGAAAGTTTTGTGCCATCCACCTGCATAGGCATCCACACATAGGTGGCGGCCGAAGCCTGATGCGGATAAGACCAGCGGTCGCCCATAAACATCGGAATCGTATCTTCGCCACACTTTAAAGGAAACACAAAAGTGGTCTGTGAATTATAGGTCAGGCTTCCTTCGGGAGCAAACAAACCTTGTCTGGTCCACGGCCCTTTGACGGAAGGGGCTGTAAAGTAGAAATTATCATTCTTTTCCCAGCTGGTCAGATTGGAGAACAAGAAGAAATATGTACCGTCTTTTTTAAACATTGCCGGAGACTCTCCGTGAGAACCGCCCACTCCCGATACCACTTTTTCCTCTGCCGTACGGTAGTCTTTACTCAAACGATAGACAATTCCTCCGTGCAACAGCAAATATCCGGTACCGTCCGCATCCTGATAAGTCCCCATATCCCAGCGGCGAATGGGCTTGCCTTCATACAACAGAGGTCCGTGAAGTTTATATTCACCTGCTATAGTGCTGCAGGTAGCATAGCCGATATGGGGATCTTTATAGTTCATATCGTCCGCATGCATATACATCACATACTCGCCGGTAGAAGGGCATTTCATGACTTTCACACGCTCGCCTACACGATTAGGGCCAAGAATTCCGCTTGGCTGCACCGGCAGAACAACACGTTCGAACTTCCAGTTCACCAGGTCATCAGACGAATAGCAACTGAAACCCGGAAAAGCATTGCTTTTGTCCGACTTATATTCTCCGAAAAGATAATATCTGCCATTCTCTTCCACAATGCAGGCACCGTGCGCATTGACAATCTCTCCCCTGTCGTCAAACCAGGGAATTCCGTTATTTACTACTTTTTCCGTTTTCCGGGCCATGCCCGTTCCGTAAGATACCCACAAAAAGGCAAACAATAACATCCAGTATTTCATGATATTCTTCTATAAATTCTTATAAAAAATATAAGGCACAATCAAATTACAAATTTACGCTTAACTATCTATATTCCTATGGAGAATAGTACAACAAGCATGGAATATTGTACTATTCTTCTTCAAAACAACATCCCGCAAAGCAGCCATGCACTTTCCACCTCCGCTGCGCATATCATGCAGCATACTTCATCATTGAAAAGAATAAGAATATTTAATGCACAAAAATAGGGAGAAGAGCACAATGAGACAGGAGGTAAATCGGGCAGATATAGGGGGTAAATCGGGCAATAAGGTAAAAGATTATTGTGTTACAATAATTCGCAGTATGCAGAGTCAAATAAAAGAAAACTCTCTTTGGTCTCTTCTGACATATAGAAAACTTTTTACCCTTAATACTAAAATCGCAGTTGAGTTTATAATAAATAGTTTCATCGTTTATTATAAACGGTCTCCCCATTTATTATAAACTCAAATACACCTTTTAAGCACATATTCTTTAATTTTATGCAACAAAAAAGGCTGCAAACCCTATAAAAGGTTGCAGCCTCAAGCTTATCACCGGTTCACATAGATGCTGATTCGCATATGATCTCCTGTGTATTTTGTTATAATGTTACACTATTATTTCGGTTCGGTTAAGATGATTGATAAGGTACATTTCGTTTCATTTTTTAATGGGTTGTTACTTTATTGCCTGTATGACACCTGCAAATATACAACAAAAAAAGGCCTTTGTCAAGTCCTGCGGAAAATTGATCTTAATATAGTCATCCGAACCAATCGTATAATGCCTGATTTCCGGGAACGCCCCATTGCTCATGGCATACATACCTATATGTACGCCATGGAGCTTACTGAATGGGTTGTTCCTGGAAACAGACCGTTCGGACAATGAAGTCTTTTAATTTTCAGAAGTCTCCAATGTCACAGAAACATACATTTCCTTATTGCTACTATTGATATAATTATACTCTATCACATATCTCCGTGTATTGATTCCATAGTTTCCCGATATGACTTGATAGGTACCACTTCCGCTATTCTCTACAACCGGCAGATTCTTCCAGGGGCTGACACTTACTTTTCCGGTGCTCTTATCCACCGTCAGAGTAATACCGTTATCATCCAGATTGGGCATTTCTTCGTTGACCGACTTATGGAAGAAACGAACCGTGTTTTCATCCACTGCTGTCAGAGTCCGGGCTATTTCTATCGGAGTCCCGCTTAACAAATCCGGAGCTCCATTTTTCATCGGATACTCGGTGCCCTTCATCATATAATTGCCCGAATAGTCATTGATCATTTTCACCTTCACCAGCAACACTGTGTCAACCTGTTCGTTCACAGGATAAGGGCTTGAGTCTACGATCTTCAAAGGAATCAAATACCGTGCATCTGTATCTATTTTTTCGGTATCTACACGTACGGGGAACCGCACATAACGTTCGCCGGCCTTAATGACGCTTGTGTAGGAAGGAATCGTATACCAGTCTTTAGGCAGCGCCACATATTCGATTTCGCCTTCCAGCACGTTTTTATAGTTGTAATTATCGATGTTACTTTGATCTGCTTCTCCCAAAGTCACTGTCACGTCATCTTCGTGCATCTTTGTTCCGCCACAATAGACGGTAACGAAGAACTCTCCGTCACTTCCATATTTCACCTCTTTCTCCTGCAACTCATCTTGTGCACCTACTAAAGTCAACTTTTTAGTATATTGTTCGTCAGCCAAAGGGTCGCTCACGCAAGCCGACACGAACAAACATAAAAGTCCACCCAGCATCAGTCGAATAAAGTCATTATTATATTGTTTCATATCTTTTATTCTATTTGAATTATCTTTTCTTGAATCACTTCTCTGTTTTCATTTAATAACCTTGATTCTGGTCTATCCGCGGATTCTTGTCGATAATACCTTGACGAATAGGATAGAAATTCATCCGTTGGGTTATATTGAACTTGGAGAACTTACAATCCGACTCAGTGACAATCGTACGCATATAGTAGTTCTTACGATCTTTCTTCATCGCCTTTATATTCATACCGGTAAAGGGCCTGCTTGTCGCTTTTACCAAATCTCCCCAACGGCGGAGGTCGTATGCGCGCCGTCCTTCAAATGCCAGTTCTATTCGTCTTTCGCGCTTGATGGCCTCTCTCATCTTTTCAGGATTATCCAGTTCTTCGTCGGTGATGCCCGGCTGACCGGAACGATAACGTATCATATTGAAATATTTACGCATTTCTTCCTTATTGCGTGACACAGATATTCCGGTCGTTTCGTCAGTGTAGTTATCACCATCTCCCATCTCATTCATCGCTTCTACATAATTCAGCAGGATTTCAGCATAGCGGATAAGCGGAAAACTTTTAGATAATACTTTCCCGCTTCCTGCGGGGGAATCCATTTCATTGACATACTTCACGCAAGTATAGCCGGTGACACAGACCGTCTCTTTTTGGTATTGATCGGGTTTGCCCGTTCCATCGCTATAATAAGTCACTTTCAACGCTTTTTTATTCGCCGGGTCAGGACCATTGTAAGAAGAAGCCGGCCATATTCTATGGTTGAATCCTATCGTAGCATAATAACGCATCTCACGGTTGTAATCCATCTGTGCCATTTCAGGATCCAGGTCGAATCCTGAGAAGGAGGTTCCCAGCAAGGTTTTCTGTGCATCATCCAGATTACTGATGGGTTGCCATGCCTTTTCTTCCGTTGGATAAGGATATTCAGCGCTGGAAGCATTGATATCCCGTCCGTCTATCATGCGGTATGCATCCGCCAACTCTCCATTCACGCTGATAGCATTCGTACCATCCATCGCATAAGGGAAAACAAGTCTGGTATTGTTTTCCGTCTGACTCTTGGTCCAGATAAATTCGGAGATGCTGAATCCCTCTTCTTCTCCCGTGAACATATCCCTGTAAGATTTAAGCGGATCTATACCATGAGGGCCTTCCGGGAATTTATTGTTTTTGTTATTGAATTTGAGGTCATAAGTATTGGCCGGCAATTCAGGTGTGTATGCCGTACTGCGAACTGTGTAAAGGTTGTACAAATTCAAATCAATCACTCTTTTGGCGGCAACTGCTGCGACAGCCCACTTATGCGAGTCATAATTCTGAGGGAAATAGGGCTGATTGTCCGAGCTTCTCAGGAAGTCATAATAGTATTTATTTCCATTGAACCAGGGGCTTGCCGCTTCAAGCCGTACACGTGACATCAGAGCTAATGCAGCTCCGGACGTAGGGATGCGATAGGTTGACGCATCGCGTTCGTCCGCTGCCTTCAGCAAAGAAGCTGCCTGCTCGAAATCACTGCATATCTTTTCCACACATTCGGTGTAAGTAGCTCTCGGATAAGACATCTGATCTACACTTGCATTGGTAGGAAAAGCCTGATCGGGAACGATAGGCACAGGACCATACTGCATCATCAAAGTGTAATAGCTATAAGCACGGATAAAGTAAGCACGGCCCAGGAAGTCACGTCTTTCAAAATCTGTAATATCCGTACACTCTCCAATCCGGGCAATCACAATATTCGCCATTCGGATAGATACATAGAGTTCTCCCCAACGGAAAAAGTCGTTGCTATATTTGTCTACCATCTGCCCCATCGCAAAAAAGAGACCTTTCCATGAATCCTTTTCACTTTCCTTGATAGATGCGAACGCTTCATCGGATGCGAATCCCAAAGGCAATGGAGTCGATTTCCATACGTTGTCAAAAGCAGGGAAGTTATTGGCTGCAGCACTGATATACTTCTCAAGCTGACTCTTTCTCGTAAAAATAGAGTCAAGGCTCGTCATATCATATACATATTCATCAATATCCAGGAAAGACTCACAAGATGTGAAAGTGGTTGAAATCGCAGACGCCATAAAAACACCCGCCATCATTATATTCCTTAATTTCATAATTCGTTCAATTTTAAAAGTTCAAACTCAATTGCATTGAATAAGTGCGCTGAATAGGATAAGCAGCACCGTTCGCAGATGCCTGTCCCGGGTCCCACAGCTTGATGCTGTCCCATGTACAAATATTATGCATAATGAACGACAGGCTCATTGAACTGACACCCAGTACATTCTGCAGCCAGGGGTTGCGATAGGTATAGCGTATATTCAGTTCTTTGAAACGCAAATAGCTGTTGTCTGCCAACCAATATGTTGATGCCTGATTATTGTTCTTATTACTGCCATAAGTCATACGCGGGAAACGAGCATTCGGATTCTCTGTGGCTGCCGTACCCGATATTTCACGCGGAGTCCAGCGGTTATTCTGATCTGCCACGATTGTCAGCAGGTTTCCTGTCGAACCGCCACTGAAAGGGTAATAGCCTGTACCTCCCAAAAAGTAAGTACTATGTCCTGTTCCTTCGAACATCATTCCGAGAGTCAGGTTTTTCCAGCTCACTTCTCCGGCAAAACCGTATTGAATCTCCGGTACATTAGAGAAAGACAAAGGTACTCTATCGTCCACATCAATCACACCATCAGCATTTACATCCACATACTTGATATCGCCCGGATATACTTTACTCTCAAAGTTTTGCTTAGGACTGGACTCAATATCTTCCCAGTCTCTGAACAAGCCTTCGGCTATATATCCCCTCTGTACTCCGCTCGGATATCCGATTCTCGATTGATAAGGATAATGTATATCAGACTCCTCGTAATGCAATACCTTGTTGCGCGAGAAAGTAAAGTTACCACGTATGGTAGCCCGCCAGTTTTTTCCAAAATCCTGTTTGAAACTGAAGTTTCCATCCATACCCCAGCTTTCCATCGAACCTGTATTGGCCCACGGCATAGAGATGAAACCGGCTTCTTCCGGTACAGTGACACGCTGCTGGAAAATGTCAGTACGGCGATCTTTAAAGTAGTCAACAGTCAGCGAGAATTTATTATTGAACAGGTTGATATCCACACCGACATCAAACTTCTTCGCTTTTTCCCAGACAAGTCCGTCAGTACCTAACTGTCCTTCCCGAATACCGCCTGTTCCCCAGCCGCCATCACCTGTGCTGGTGACTGTTGTCAGATATGGGAAACGTGTACCACCGATACGGTCGTTACCGACAAGTCCATAAGAAGCACGTATCTTCAGATAATCAAGGAAAGGAAGTGCCTCTTGCAAACAATCATATTGAGAGGGAATCCATCCTCCGGATACTGCCGGGAAAAATCCGAAGCGTTTATTTTTCGGGAATTGTTCGGAGCCTGTATATCCGATATTGAATTCGGCAAAGTAAATCTGTTTGTAGTTGTAAGTTACACGTCCCGAAAGCGCCTCATAACGTCTGGGGATAGGTTTCAGAACGGCGCTGACGTTCTTGTCTTCAGCACGTTCATGTTGTTGAACAGGTTGAAGTCGTCCGAGTCTTTTGATTTCGTTCTGCTCTGCAGGTAAAAGTGGAGCAGTCCGCTTATGGCATGATCACCAAACGTACGGTCATAATCCGCATTCAACTGCCAATAATAGGTACGGTCGGTATCCGTAGACCTCGATAATGACAGGTCCTTCTTTTCCACCTGTTTCGTCATGACCAGTGTGCCTTGGGCATTTCTTCCGTTCGCCCAATACAGATCCGGCATTTTAGAACGTGTAGTATAAAATTCAGAGTTGGTGGTGAAGGAGAATAAGCCTCTAACCTTCAGACCTTTCGTAATAAAATCCAGATCCTGACTCAAATCCACCATCAAGTTGGTAGTCAGATTACGGGTCTCTGTGAAACCTGTATAGTTCAACTGTACATAAGGAGACAACAGCTCATAGCCAGACTCCGCATTGGCTCCTTTCGACGCCAGCTGACCTGTGGAATATTTCACCGGCAGCGATACAGGTGTCAATGCTGCCTGCGCATTCCATAACGCACTGTTATTTCCCAATCCCGGTGAGTTCTGGTTAGTCATTACTTGGTAAAGCTTCAGCCCCAATCTTGTTTTCTTTGTTAAATTGGCATCAACTTTGGTCAGAAAAGAGTACTTCTGATAATTGATGTTGGGATCATATTTGTTGGCAGACTTGTCGGGACGGAAAACGGCATCCTTATTCTGCATACTGAGCGACATAAAATACCGTGCGTTCGTACCGCCACCGGAAACACTGAAATAATGCTGATTCTGCCATACACGGTCTCTCAGAATCACATCACGCCAGTTGGTATTCGGAGCAAGGTCCGGATCAAGCCCTGTCTGAAACAGTCTTAACTGAAGAGCACTGTAAAGCGGATCATCTCCCCTGCTCAGTTTTGCTTCATTAGCCAGTAACGCATACGTATAGGCATCGCAATACTCAGGCATACGTGCAGATTCGCTCAATGTGATACTTGATTTATAGTTAATACGGAGTTTCCCCGCTTTTCCCTGCTTGGTCTTCACCACTACTACGCCATTGGCTCCGCGTGCTCCGTAAATGGCTGTTGCCGAAGCATCTTTCAGTACCGAAAAGCTTTCAATATCCGCCGGGTCAAGTTGATTCATATCACCTTCTACACCGTCTATCAAAATCAATGCGGAGGAATTGGCACCAAATGTACCAATACCGCGTACCCAGAATTCGGAAAAGTCACTACCCGGTTCTCCGCTTCGGGTCACAGCGATGATGCCGGGAACGTTACCACCCAGCATATTGGATACAGAAGTAGCCGGCACATCTAATGCCGCAGGCTCGATAGTGGTAACCGCACCCGTAAGGGAAATCTTCTTCTGGCTTCCCTCGCCCACAATGACAACCTCATCCAAATCGCTGACCTGTGGTTCCAGCACAATCTTAATATTCTCCTTACTCATCGTCACTTTATAGCTATAAGGCTTATAGCCTATAAAAGTAACAGTCAGTACTTCACCTTTAGAAAGACCTTGCAGACGAAACTTACCGTCCAGATCTGTTGCAGTTCCTTTCGAACGGTCTTTGTCTACAGTGATCGAGGCACCGATAATCGTTTCCCCCTTTTCGTCCATCACCGTTCCGGCGACCATATAACCTTTTTCATTGGTTTGTGCTGATATGGTGGCAGAACACACAAAGAGCAGCAACATCATGATTACATTTATTGTCAATTTCATATCTATCTGGTATTAGATTTACTGAATGGTAAATTTCCGGACCATACCTGCGTTACATTCAACAAAATACAGAGATCCGTTTGAGTCAAAGCCGAGATCATAAGGCCATTTTAACGATGATTCCAAGGGTTTTCCGTCAACAACAGCCAGATTTCCCTTACGCCCTGCGACAGTTGATACAATGCCATCCTCCAATTTCCTTAATAAACCGTTTCCTGTATCGAGAAAGTACAATACGCCCGAATCATCTACTGCAAGACCTGTAACTGTACTCATCATAGCATCTTCTCTGTTTCCGTCCATAAATCCGTTTGTTCCGTTGCCAATATAATCCTCAAAAGACTTGCCATCGGAAGAAATCTTCAGGATTTTATTACTTAGATTGGCAGATACATAGAAGCAGTCATTTACTTTATCCCTCGCTATAAAACACCAACTGGTAAGTCCCCCCAGGTTTCCTAATTCAGCATTGAGTATTTCCACTTCAAGGCTTTCCAAATTGACTCTGCCGAATTTACCGCTGGTATCACAAAAATAAAGGAACTGATCGTCATCGCTTAAAACACAGTCAGCCACTCTTCCCGTTACCTCCGTACCCAGAGTATTCAGTATCTTCGACATCTGCCATCCTTTTGCCCGATTGAAAGCGTAAACAGCGTGTGTTCCGTCATACTGGATGCCATAAGCTGTTTCACGATTTTTGGTAGCACCCAAACCGCCGAATTTTATTCCCGAACAAATGGTCGTAACTCGGTTCTCTTTCTCAGAAACCAGCCGCACATTGGTCTGATCGGTGCTTACAAGTATATTATCGTCAGCTATCATACACATTCCGCGTATTACTCTGAATTTAGCCTCAGCCAATGTACCGTCTGCATTTTCGCCGGTATTACCAGTTCCGGTTATGGTCGTAATCTGCTCCATCTTGGTATACTTGAACAGAGAGGGCAGTTCGCCTTTGTACTCCGAACCGATCACTACAGACACCTTGTTCTGTCCGTCATTTTGTTTAGGAGTCATACCGTAAATACAATCTCCGTTAGAGCTGATTAGCCTCGCAGTGTCTTTCTCTCCGAAATATACTTTTATGCGGGACAGGTCAGTACCGAAGTTTCTTCCGGAGATAACAAACTGAGTGTTGTAAACACCGGAATCAGGTTCGATCAGAGATACGACTACAGGCTGATTCGGATCAAAAGCTTTTGGAGGTATCCCTTCATTGACAAACTTGTAGTCGTCCGCACATGAAGTGAAGAAAAGCAAGGAGCAGAGACTCCAATGTAACAAATTGTTTTTCATGTAATAATAAAATAAAATTAATATATAAGATCAACTATTTCTTCTGAAGCCCTGGAAGCAGGTGACACTATCCTGATGCCTCCCCTCAAAGAGAACAAGGCAAAAGTAGAGGTATTCCACTAGAATTATAAGAGGTAAATCGGGCAAAAATAGGAGGTAAATTAGGCAATAGACCAGGGGAAATCGACATGAACGATTCACTGCGCTCCACGTCAAAGCACTAGTTATCAGCGCCATACCCACTAAGCACTTCAATAAAGCCATTTCCCATTTTGTTCTTCATCCAACGTATATGCAGTTAGCTTTTTCCATTTTTTATTGTATTTTTGTCTTAAAGATTACCTCTATTACAATGTATATGCAAAAAAAGTACTTTATACTCATTGCTTACATATTGCTTGGTTTTTACAACAGCTATGCACAGCCTTATCTACTTAAACATCTTGGAGTAGAAGACGGATTATCCAACAATTATGTGACGAACATCACACAAGATAAACAAGGATATATCTGGATCGCAACAGAATCCGGATTGAGCCGGTTTGACGGACGCAACTTTACTACCTACAAGGATAACAATTCAGAAATCAGCAGTAATGCACTAAATACCCTGCTATATGATGAAGAAGAAAACGCCTTATGGATCGGACTTAAGAATGGACTGAGTAAACTGGATTGTTCGACTTACAGATTTACAAATCACATCGCAGACAGTATAGCTACCAATGTTGTTGCGCTGGCACATTCTACAGATAATAAAGGTATATGGATTACCAATCATTATGGAGGAACTATATATTTCGACAAACAAACCAGACAATTCACCTCCTTTTCATATAAGAATATCAAAGATCTGTATGACTCAAGCTGGTGTTCTTTTGACGACGGGAAAGGCAATCTATATATAGGACACGCACAAGGAGGATTAAGCATTATTGATATAAAAAACAGAACTTGCAGGAATTATCATAACGACCCACTAAATCCCAAAAGCCTTCCGGGCAACAGTATATATTGCATTTACGTAGATCACTCCGGCAACACATGGGTGGGAACCAACCAAGGACTTGCCTTATTCAATACTCAAACAGAAGAGTTCATCACTTTCAAACATGAGTTCGGCAACCCTCATTCTCTGATAGCGGACCATATTTATTGTATCAAAGAAATGAATGACGGAACATTATGGATAGGAGCTGACATTGGAGGAATTAGCATACTTGATTTACACAATATTACTTTCATGAATCCCAAAAGCGTAAGATTCACCAATATTACTGCTTCGAACGATGAAAATGGACTCTCATCCGGTAATATAAGAAGCCTGCTACAAGACTCATTCGGCAATATATGGATTGGCAACTACAGCAGCGGCATCAATTTCATAAGCCATACTAAACCAACCTTTCACACACTTCCTTATACAACTGAAAAGGGAAGAACATTAAAAAACAAGCCAGTGTGGGGAATCTACACAGATAAGGAAGATCAGGTATGGGTGGGCAGTGAAAATGAAATAGCTATTTTTAAGAACTATCAGTTAAGGGAAACACTAAATATAGCCTCTTTCTTGAGCAGGCCCTACGGACAAGTATTCTCACTCCGAAGTGATCAAAAGCAAAATTTCTTTTTAGGAATTTATGATGATGGATTATTGAAACTGGATAGATCTGATAATCAGATCACGCGTGTTCCTTTAAACATGAACAACATTGATATTCTTACGTTTTACGAAGATATTGACGGAACTATGCTGATAGGTGCCGAATATGGTATATATATGTATAAGAACGGTATAGCTATTACAGAAGAAGAAATTACAAGCCAGCTTACTGCCCGTTCCGTTTATGGTATCCTCCGTGACCGACAAGGGAAGTTATGGATTGGAACCTATGGAGGAGGTATCTCCGTCTTCGATAAAAACAATAAACTTATCACTCGGCTCACCGCGGAAAATGGCTTTTGCTCCAACTCAATCAACCATTTTTTTATGAATCACAAAGGACAAATATGGGTGGCAACACGTGATGGCATTGCCTGCATTAAAGATACGACCCAACCGGAGCGCTTTGAAGTATATAACTCCAGACATGGTCTGGATGATAATTTTGTCCGCGCCATTCAGGAAGATAAAGCAGGCAATATCTGGATAAGTAGCAATGACGGCATTTCTCGCTGGAATTCGAAAAAACAATTATTCGAAAACTATAATCATCACGATGGCATACCGGCAGGTAACTTTATAGAAGGATCAGCCTGCTCCACCGAAGACGGAATACTTTATTTTGGCTCATTAAACGGAGTCTGTTACTTTGATCCTAAAGAACTGATAACCGAACATCAGGTAGCTCCCGTACAAATTACCGAATGTAAAGGATTCAACAGACAGATAGAAAGCCACAACGCCGGAGTTTTAATTCCTACAACTAACGGAAACATTGATTTGCCTTATAATCAGAATTCTTTCCGAATCTCATTCACAGTCCCCGACTACTCTCAAAGCCAGCTGGTAGAATACGCCTATATGATAGAAGGATTAGAAAATGTATGGGCCAACACCCAAGGAGAGAATCAGGTTACATTCCGTAATATTGCTCCCGGAGAATATACTTTCAAAGTAAAAGCGAAACTGAAAAATCAGGATTGGGATGAAGGGCATATCGCCTCCATGACAGTACATATCCACCCTCCCTTTTGGCTTACATGGTATGCCAAACTGCTTTATTTCATTATTATATGCATCGCCATATATTTATCTCTCCGCACCTATAAACGCAAGTTAAACCTGGAAAGCTCTCTTGAACTGGAAAGGAAAAACAGCCAGAACAAACAAGAACTAAACAATGAACGGCTACGATTCTATACCAATGTCACTCATGAACTACGGACTCCATTGACACTGATTCTGGGCCCTTTGGAAGATTTGCTGAACGACCCCGATCTGTCTCCACGTTATAATCAAAAGATCAGCATCATCCATAGCAGTGCTATTCGCCTGTTAAACCTGATTAACGAGTTACTTGAGTTTCGTAAAACCGAAACTCAAAACCGACAATTAACAGTCAGCAAAAGTAATCTTGCCAATCTGATCACTGAAATTGGATTACGCTATAAGGAACTGAACCAAAACAAAAAAGTAACATTCCACATTGATATTGAAACAGAGAAGACCCAACTCTATTTTGATACAGACATGATTACGAGTATCGTTAATAATCTGCTATCCAATGCTATAAAATATACGCCGGAAGGTGATATCAGACTTGCACTTCGCACTATCACCGAAGAGAATAATTTATACACAGAAATAGAAGTCAGCGACACCGGATATGGAATAGACTCCGAAGCCCTTCCACATATATTCGATCGCTACTATCAAGCCAAAGGCAAGCATCAAGCATCCGGAACCGGTATCGGACTCGCACTGGTAAAATCACTGGCAGAGCTCCATCAAGGTATTTTAAACGTAAAAAGCGAAACCGGAAAAGGAACGTCTTTTACTTTCCGCATCCTGACTGAGAACACATATCCTGATGCCTTACACAAAGAAGAGGGAGAAGAGCCACTCAATATGACAGAAAATGATGTAGACGCGGAGGATAGCAAAGAAGAAACAGATACCCGCCCTATCATACTCGCAGTAGAGGATAACGATGATATCCGTGAATACATCGCTTCTTCCTTTCACGCTAATTATCAAGTCATAACCGCCATCAATGGTAAGGAAGGATGGGAACTGGCACAGAAATATATTCCCAATATTATTATCAGTGACATCATGATGCCTGTCATGGATGGTATTGAGCTCTGTCGCTCCATAAAGGAAGATATGCGCACCAGTCATATCCCTGTAATCCTGCTGACAGCCAAAGATTCCATTCAGGACAAAGAAGAAGGTTACGATAGTGGAGCCGATTCTTATCTGACAAAACCGTTCAGTGCCAAATTACTTAACAGCCGTATCCATAATCTACTGGAATCCCGCAAGAAACTGGCACAGCAAATAACAGCCCATACACAGGAGCTAGAGCCCAAAGCCTTACAGGAGCCTATGGAACCTATAGAGCTCAACAAACTCGACAGAGAGTTTCTTGAAAAACTAACTCACATCATCGAAGAAAATCTGGATGCGGAACTTGATATTCCTTTCATGACAAGCAAAATAGGAATGAGCCATTCCACCTTCTACCGGAAAGTGAAAGCATTGACCGGGATATCCGCCAATGAATTTATCCGTAAAGTAAGACTCAAGAACAGTTTGCAATTGCTGCTAACAGGAACATACAATATCTCGGAAGCCGCCTACATGACAGGTTTCAAAAATGTTTCTTACTATCGCCAATGCTTTAAAGACGAGTACGGAATGTCACCTACCGAATATTTAAAAAGTTGCCGGTAACGCAAGTAACTGATACATCAAAGTGCGTGCCATACGCTCCTGTCCTTTGGTGTCGGGATGCAAACGGTCATAGCCGGCATCATAGAAATAAATAAGCTGTTCTTCAACCATCGGATTCATACCTGTCACTGCATTAAAGTCTATGACAGGTATTCCCCATATATTTCCTGCCTCCTTAATAGCCTGCACATAGGCATCTATATATTCTCCGCAACCATTCTGGTAGCTTTCATCCGGCTGGATATTCTTATCGCCGAAGTTAGCCAACGAACGGTGCAAAGGAGTCAGCAGAACGATCTGCTTATCCGGGAAAAGTTTCTTCAGTTGAGTGATTCCTATATTAATACGCCCTCTATAAGTGTCTTGAGTCATGACAGGCGTACGCTTTTTCCGCGTCACCATCTTCTTCATTTCACCGTGAGCAGACAGCACTTGCTCTTCTTGTTCCGTAAACCACTCACCGATAGGCACACTACTATTATAATCGTTTGTCCCCATAAAAACCAGGATAGCATCGACTTCTCCGCCATGTTCTTTCTTCAGCTTTTCCGCCTGACGGGGTACATCATCCCACTGCCTTCCACTAATGCCGTAAACAAAAGGAGTGATCCCCAGCCATTCTTTCAGAAAGTCCCAGTACTTCTTTATATTATCACCGTAGCAATTCGGGTCTGTGATGGAATCTCCGATGTATCCTACTTTCTTGCCTTGCCAGGGATGCTGAATACAACCTTGTTTATTTTCAGAAAAGTCTTTTGTTACAGATGCTTGCTCTTGTCCGTACACCAAACAAGAGGAGAGAAACAAAACTGTGCAAATGATCAGAAACCTGTTTTTCATTGTTTTATTCTATTAAAATGAGGTATTCGTATTCAAGTATGGAAATGCAGCCTCAAAAATAGACAGTTTAAGCGAAAGTAGCAAGAATAAAAACAAGAAGATAAAGATAGTACCTTCTTCCCCCGTTTGCAGGGCAACTATAATCTGATTGCAGGACATATATAGCCAATGTGCAGGGTAACTATCTCCTGCACGTTGGACATATATGTCCTGCACGCTGGGCATATATGCCCTATAAATACTTCATATATCTAATACACAGACTTATTTTGTATACATCTTCAATCGGATATATCCTTCTTTCGACTGATTCTTCAATGCAATCCCGATACGTGTATAGGCCGGAGAGTTCACTTCAATCGTTTCGGAAGTAAACGCCACTTTACCGGATGCATCAATAGCTACAATCATTTGTTCGGAATCTGTAGCCAGCAGAAGATGTGTATCGTCCAGAATTTTCCAGTCGGCTCGTGTCGTTATGGCTGTTTCGAATCGGATCGGTGTTTTCGCTGTAAATTCATCGCCGACCGTAAAGCTGCCTTTGCCCTGGCGGTCGTAAACGAAAGTACGAATGAGCTTATCCAAATTGGGGGTGGAATAGGCAGAGGTATAGTCAATACTGAATACATCTTTTTCGTTCGTAAATTCTTTCTGTAGCACAACACCTTTCGCTTTCCCGCCCGAGGACTGTGTTCGTCCGTCTACTACAGGAACCGGATGACCGAATGATCCTTTTATCTTATATTTCTGAGGAGCGTCTCCGTTAAAATAATCACCGGGATAGGAGTTCGGACCACCCTGATCGCCAACCATCGTTTCACTTCCCAAAGCTACAGCATAAGAACCGACATCATTGTGGTTATGATTCTCCGCATTGGTTCCGCCCTTGGCTGATATGGCCAGACGGCAGGAAGTGCCACCGGCAGGACGAGCAATCAAAATACCTGCCTGCTCATAATAAGCGCGCAAAGCATCCGACTCTTCCTGCAATACCTGACGGATTCCGTCTGTCATTCCAACCTTTGCAACCCGGCTTGTGAAAAGTTCGAGAAGGTGAAGGGACAAGTTGTTTCCTTTGGGTAAAACAGGCTGTTCTTCTGCAGAAGTAATACCCAGCGCCCGGTCGCAGTAACTGAGAATAAACCTGTCCGGTGACAAACCGATGCGACAATCCGAATAGGCGGGGCACACCCCTTCATTCATCTGTATCTTCTTCCCATACCGGGCGATATGGACAAACTTGGGAGTCTGAAAGAAATCGATCTTTCCCTGCGTTGCCCGGCATACTTCTTCACGCAACAGAATGTAGGCACGGAAACCATAATTATAATAACCTACCCCTTCACTACAGTAGCCGTCGTCAGCGTAGCCCTTCATTCCATACACATTATACTTCTCGGCTGCCGCAACAAAGTAAGCACGTTCCTCCTTATCGGGCAACAAGGCAAGAGCCGCACCGGTAACACCCGCCAGACACACAGAGTTCCAGTTGTTGGTAACGGTGAACCACCAAAATGGTTTTGTCTCTTCCAGGCAACGGTAGACCGGACGGAAAACCTTCTCACGGAAAGCACACTGCACCCGCGCCCTTACCTCCGGAGACAGACGGTCGTCCAGCATGGCAACACACTGAGCAATACTGTTGCCGGCAGTAGCAACCACCAAGTCTACATAATAATCCGTTCCTTTATAATTCTTCAGATCGCGGTCGTGGGCAGGGATAGACCAGGGCTTCTGACTGCAAAGAGCCACCAAAGCCTTTTCGATGGCAGGGACATAACGCCTCTTATTTTCAAGACATTCAGCCAAAGTCAGCCTGTACAGATATTGATAACGGGCATTCATCATATTCTCTCCGGGCAAACGAACGTTCGTCTTATTCAGATGCAAGTACAATGAATCGACAAAAGGGGGCATCCCCTGCTTCAACAAAGCAGGCGCTTCTTTTTCCAGAAGTTGTTTAGCGTCGTCACTCTCTTTTATCTTATTCCAGAAAGTTCGGTCTTTATAAGACGTTCCTATCCCCTGTGGTCGTTCGGGAAGCATAGCTGCAATTTCCTGAATGCGGTTCTGCGGGATAGTAGCATTCTGTTTCGGAGCATCCTCTGCCATACGATACATTTCTGTTCCGGCAAGCAGGAAAGCACCCGGTCCGTATACTTCTGTCATATTGCGGGTCACCTTCTTCGGGTCGGCACCGATAGGTTTTACATATCCTAGTTTGCCGTTTTCTTCTACTGCAGAAAGCAGTGCTTTCCATCCTTTCTCTACTACAGGCAGGAACTTTTCCTTTGGTAAAAGTCCTTCATTCAGTCCATAGGCAAGAGCATATACGAAGAAGCCGCTGCAGCTTGTTTCGGGTGATGGATAAGCGTCCGGATCAAGCAGGCTTGCACGCCAAAATCCGTCGCTGCTCTGTAAATTAGCGATGCGGTAACAGAGTTTCTGAAACAGTTCCTGGTAGAACGGACGATATTTGCTCTTGGCAGGCAGTTCACGTAGCATTTCTACAAGTCCGCCAAGCACCCAGCCATTGCCCCGTCCCCAAAAGACTTTGGCGCCATTACTTTCTTTCATATCAAAATAACGGTGATCACGGTAGAAGAGGTTTTCGTCTTTATCGAACAGGAACTCGTAAGTCGCTTTATACTCTTTATCCATAAAGCGAATGAATTTCTTATCACCGGTGATATTATAGAGTTTCAGATAAACGGGGGGTGCCATGAAAAGAGCATCGCACCAGGTCCAGTGTTCTAATGTCGTGGCATCTCCATAAGTCAACTGAAACGAACCCGAAGGAGGATTGGCAATCACCCACTCCGTACGCGCCAGAGTAGGGACAATCAGTTCCTTTTGCTTGTACTTTTCGTACAGATACAGATAGGGTTGGGCGATACAGATATCATCTGCATGATACATCCGTTGGTCTACCTGCCAATAGTTACGACGTCCCAGGCGGGTCAGCCATTTATAATAGAAGTCATCCTGATCGTCCCTTTCGGCGATCTCTGCCCAATGAACAAGTCCCAGGTAAAAGGTGGCATTCACCCAGTTAAGATCACCATAAACAGCTTTGTTGTAATGGCCGATCTGCCAATCGGCTACCCTACGCATCGATTGCTTCACTTCGGACTTGGTCAACGGTTGTGCATGTGTCGTACATAAATAACTTATGCATAAAACAAAAATCAAAAGTAGTTTCTTCATAATATACTATATATATATTTTTTTTACAGGGCAAAGAGATCAGGACTTATCCTACAAATATAGCCCATTTTCTCTATTTGAAAAACCAATCCCTAATATTCCATGATTTGCGGAAAACATTTTGCCTAAAATAGTTTATATGCTTTGGATGCACCGGCATAGATACCGGTATTTCTAAAATCACATAAGACAGTCTTTCGCTCGTTGGATATTTCAGGAATCAGTAATTCTACTTTAATACAAGATTGTGTCTGTCCGGGATCAGCAATATGCAGTTCCGCATTGCCGCTGTGTCCATCCTTAAGCATCAATGCACAGGCTTTATCCACACTGACAGAAAGCTCTCCGTTGCGGAATGTACCCGCTTTATAGAACACCATTTGCCATATTCCCAATTTCGTATGTCTTACTATTTGCATGGAATCTGTATTCGCCAAAATTTCGACGGGACTCTTCCTGTAGTTATTCATCTTGCGAGCAGAATGAATCCCAGGCACCACGATATAGGCATAGGTAGCATTCCGGGGATTACAACCATGATTAAATCCCAAGGTAAAGACCTCTTGCTGCTGCTCATTTTTAGATTCAGTACGATTAATGCTGTACCACGACCCCGCCTGTACCTTCTTGCTCAAAAAGAGATTTCCGCCGGCGGGAAAGACATAACCAATTCCATTGTGCAATACCCATTCGGGAGAGTCACAGACGAAATCTCCTTCTTTCACCATCGACTGCTTCTTACTTTGTGACAATATGACTTCCTTTTTGAGAAGCAAACATTGATTGATAGTAGTACATACCGGTACACCGGCTGTTGAATTGATTCCCGCTCCCAAACAAATGATTTCATCATCGAAAAAGAACCAGGCCTTTTTGGCAGCGGTATTTATACCGGCATAAGTATCAAGATATGAATAAACAGATACGCCATAAAGACTATCAGAAACTCCTCCTGCAAATACAGAAGTTCCCTTCGTTTGCCAATCAACTACAGTTCGCGGAATAGTATCCAGTTGAGGAGCAGTCACTCCGGGAATACGATTCCAGTTCCATACGGGGAAAATGCGGGCGTACTCGTTCCCTTCGGTCACGATGTTTGTACATCCGTCGGACATAAAATAGGTTTTCAGATTTTCACCATTCCCATATTCGCATCGCATAGTACGATTGGAAACCATGCGAATGTCAAATGTATAGTGGGGACGGACATGGAGAGTATAGTCTCCTCTGAAATAATGAGTGTGTAACGGCTTTATTCCATAGTTGGCAGGCTTTTTGCCTTCCAACCTGGCTATAATCGCATTATATTCATCTGTATGCACGGGGTCGAGCATCAGCATCCGTTTGGCAAACAAAGCGGCATGGCTCTTTTGGGTAACATTATCACGGCTCACTCCTCTTCCCAATACATCGAAAAGCATATATTGTCCACGTATAACCTGATAATAAGTTCCGCGCATAAAATGCCCCAGCAATTGTATTCTCTCATCGTCCAATGCATATTTCGTTCCTTTGGTGTAAAGAGCTACCTGTGTTACTCCTTTCAGTATTTCGTCTCCATAACCACCGATATAAAGCTGCACGCCATGCTGAAAATAACTGTTGTCATGCTGAAATCCTTCTTTCACAGTATATGAGAGAGGACTATAAGCATTCTCAACAGCCGTTTTCAAGTCAACATCATTCTTTTGGAGGCAAGCTCTATAAATCCAGTGCAAAGCGATATCTGTCCGGTTGGCTCCAGTCCATTTGGCGGGATGACCACCATCTTTCCGCATACGTTGCAAGACCTTTGTCTCCAATACTTCCGGTATCTGCCTTTTACCAACGCGCATCTGAATAAGAAGAATACCGAGCTTTTGCGGTTCGGCAATCTGATTATACCACCAGTTATTACAATATGGATTACGATGATGCCAATACTCCAAGCCCTTTACTATCTTATGATACAAATCTTCATTCTGATAATAGGGATTCTTTGGATGGGTATAAGCAAATACAAAGTCATACAACCGGTCCACATGAATAAGAGGCATCCAGTTAGTACGATCCCGGCGGGCATAATCTATATCTATAAAACACCCTTGGACATCATCGTACAGTTCCAGGGCTTTATCAATATTCGGATTTTCCGCAACCCCATCCCGAATCTTCTTCATTAGAATATCAAAATCATCATTCTGCAAGGCAGGCGTACAAATAGAGGGACAAGGTAAAACCAAATCCCAAGGACTCCATGCCAGTAATAATAGAATTATGATTTTATAATGTATCATTTTCATATATGCATATTTATCATTTGGAAAATAAGGCTACCTCATTTCTATATTGAGGCAGCCTCATCCTTAGAATACAATCTGTCTTATCACTCGGTTATTTGGTATACTTTACAGGTTTCGACCAGATTTTATCCAATACGTTTTCCTGCGGAGCATACAAGGTTTCCATTATGAAAGAATCGCCTGTAAAATCTTCTAAAACATCCTGTCCTTCTTTATTATAATAAGAAACTTTTGTTGTTTCTTCTCCTCCCTTGCTCCAAGTTAGCCTGGATGCCACTAATGTACTGTCCAGCAACATGGAATATTTGATGACCAGATCCCCACTCTGCATACTTTTAGAGACAATGGAACGATTTAACAGATATGTCTGATACTGTGCTCCATAAATGGTTCCCGTAAAGTCCGTTGCCAATGATTTATTCAGTTCATCATCTTCCAGCCAGGCGGAAAAGATGATAGACCCCTCGCGCATATTCTCTAAAAGAATATCCGTCCTCTTATTTTTGGCCAACTCATATCTGACAGTATCACTTTGGTTCAATGCAAGAGCGATCTTTGTAGATCTCCCGTCTTTCACTATCGGAAATGAAATTAGCACTCTTTCCCATCCATTACGCACGGTTATCGAATCTTTTGATAATCGTGTAAGATACATGATCGGTCCATCCTTAATGAAATCCTTATAGGTCGCATCCATCGAATCGCAAGATGCAATGGAACAGAATATCAATATACTGATTGATATAAATATAAATTTCTTCATAATACTTGTCTTTTATATAGCGATTACTGTGTAATTTTATCCTCCGGCGTTCCAAAGAAAGTGAGTTCCGCCACATTGATACGAGATGTTCCTACATTATAATTCTTGATACAAACAAACGTCACGTATCTATATGCATCCAGATCTACGGAAAATTCGAGTTCATTACCATCTCTTGCCAGTTCCTTATCCGCATCGGTCAACGGAACAACGGCTGCCGGAATAACAGAACCGTCGGCTCTGGGCAATACTCCTTGATATAACCGTACCCATCCTTCGTCATTTTCCGGGTCGAACTTGGTCACGTTATTATCATTACGTCCCCAGATTTCTATTTCCTTCGGATACAAACCATCAAATATAGATGAATAATCAGTACCATTTCTTCTTCCATAGACAATCATACGGCTCAACTTAAACTTCTTCCCTAAGTCCAGTGTCACCGAACTCGGCTTGGTAAAATCATATCCTGCCGTCGAAAGGGTCATGAAAGCATTATTACTTCCAATAATCCCGTCATACAGATTCTTGGGAGTATTGGCATTCGGTGCCAGATATCCCTTGTATTCGCCAATAGTCAGATATCCCATTTTTTTCTTATCCACTTCCTCCTCATAATAAGGAGTCAAAGATATCTCCTTACTTTCGGAAAGATGTCCCCACCTATCCTTCACTACCACACTAAATTCTGACGGAACTGCTTCCATACCACGTATTGGCTCATTAATCTCTTGCTTTTTGGTGTATAAAGCTCCGGCTTCCGTCCATTTTCCGGTTGCATCTTTCCGATATACATAAAAAGTAAGGGTCTCGGTACTGGTATTGGATGTCTTTATCCGGATACCGGCGAAATCCGGCTTTATTTCCATCTCCTTATAAGCTGTGATATAAGGTGGCTCTTTCGGATTTATTTTCACCTCCAAAGGTTCGGAATATGCTTCACCCGGACTGACGGAGTACAACTTCACATCATATTCTCCGGCTTGCTCAAATCCCTCCACCACTACAGAATCAGCAAAATAGGAAGCGCTGGTCGAGCGTTCTCCCATATCTGTCATATATACAGCTTTCATATAAAGAAAATTCTTATCACTAGGCTGTGTAAAGTAGATTACAGACTTTCCCGGCAGATTTTTCACGCCATCCAACTTCACCTGTGCGGGTGGAGTCGTACTGCCATGGGGAGAATTCATATCACTATCGTTATCGCAAGCACTATGCAGCAATGTGATGGCTAGCACTAAAAGGCTACTATATATTATCTTTTTCATAAGTCAAATGTCACTTTAATTACTTACCAACCATAATTTTGAACTAAATTAGGATCTTTTCTCAACTCACCGATATCAATAGGCCAAAAATACATTTTGGGAGTGAAATCCCGGACAAGCACTAAGTTTTCACTATAATAATCTACGTCAGTTTCTCCATAACGAACTTTCCAACCGGTCAATGGCTGTGTCAATTCGGTTGTCGCAGTTTTCCACCGACGGACATCCCAGAAATAATGTCCTTCAAATGCCAACTCAATACGACGCTCCTGCATGATGATTTGCCGCAGACCGGACTGAGTGGCATACTTGCTGTTTCCTACATATTGATCCCAACTCTCTTTTACGCCCTGAAGTCCCGAACGTTCTCTCACTATATCGATCCATGGCAATACTGTGGCATAATTCTCTCCTTTTTCATTTAAAGCTTCGGCATACATTAAATATAAGTCGGCCATACGTATCATAGGGAACGGATAAGTGACCGATGTAAATCCGGAAGCCGCATCGGACATGACCGTCTTGTAATTAACTACCTTTTTAGGCCAAATACCAGTCAGGTTTTGAGAGTGATCTGCCGGAATAGGAGACACATTTCCTCCTTTACGCGCATTCACCGAATACAAACCCGAAAGTCCCGTCTTTCCTTGTCCGAACCAAATACCGCCGTCAAAGCCTAAGCTGGCATAATACCTGTGTTCGCGCTCCAGATTCAATTTGACTGTTCCCGTTTTATAATTCAGCATAATAGTGTTCTCATATCCGGGCTCAGCCTCCACCGGCGTGGGAGCCAGCACTTCAAATCTATTAGCATAATCCCATGTCTTATCTTCTTCTATAGGCACCCCGTGTTTAGTATAAAATGAGTTAGTCAATCCAAGAGAAACACCCAGATTGGTTCTGTTCGAAGCATTCTTAGCGCTCCTGCCAGGAACCAAGTCACGCGGCATTGCCTGTATCTGATAGTTGTCATAAGAACCCGAACCTACCCATGACTGAGAGTTGGCCCATACCACTTCTTTGTTCCACTTCTCGGTAACGGCACCTCGCAGATTCATCATAAGCTTGTCGGACTCTGTCATGACCACAGTGGGATCATCAAAATAATATAAACCGAATCCCAAATCTTCGAGATAAGTGATGGCTTCTTTACACGCTTCGGCAGCTTTTACCCATTTCTGCTTCTTCTCTTCTTCCGTTTTAACCGGATTAAAGATTTTCACACCTCTATTATCTGCAATTACCTCATAATCCATATTGCCATTGAACAATGGACTTGCAGCGGTCACCAAGACTTTCGCTTTCAATGCTTTAGCTATACCTACGGTCACTCGTCCCAATTCTTCGGCTTCATTTTCAATTTTACCAGGAACATCCGGATTAGCAATTACCTTATCCAAGGTCTCTGTCACATAATTGAAACAACTGTCCAATGTCTCCCGATAAGGATGCATTTCCTCCGTACTGCTACTTACCGGAACATATCGGTCCATAACAGGAATCGGTCCATACATCCTGATCAGATAGAAATGATAATAGGCTTTCAGAAATTCCGCTTCACCGATCCATCGGTTTTTCTCGCTATCATCCATATCCGGTGTAGTATGTATATTCTCAATCAGAATATTACAATAAGCGATTCCCTCATATAAACTACTCCATTGGGCACAGTATGGCGAATCGGACTTTTGCAACCCTTGGGCGATATACCAGGTGCTGGTTCCTAAATAACTCCGGAAAATATCGGAAATACAAAAATCGCCGGCACCAAGCAAAGCCACATTATTCTTTAGACTTCCGTCGCTAGGCATATACCTGTAGCAAGTGAACAAGACTTTTTCCGCTTCTTTTCTCAAGGCGAAAGCATGGTCTTCAATGGTCGGTATGTTATCCGGGACGATATTCAGTTCACATGATGCCAATATAAACACCGACAAACATGATAATATATATATTTTGATTTTTTTCATAACCATTCTTTTTAGAAACTTACATTTACACCAATATTGAATACACGTTGTAACGGATAGTTAAGACCATTACCCGCCAACTCCACATCCCAATCCTTGAATTTACTCAAAACAAAAAGATTGGTAGAAGACATATAGAACCTTAGATTGGCCATACCCCATTTGTTTACTAATTTTTGAGGTACAGTATATCCCAGTTCAAGCAGTTTAAGCCGTAAGAATGAACCGTCTCTCATGAACCATGTACTCGTTGCGGCATTGTTGGCAACAGAAGTGGTTGACAACCTGGGCCATGTTGCATAACGGTCACGGTTACTTTCCGACCAATAACTATTTGCAATAAATTTCACTAATTGATTATTCGTTTTCTGAGACATATCCGCATCTTTAAAGAATGGAGACATCTTATCATAATCAATCCAGAAAGAAGACTGCGCCGAGCCGTGGAACTGGAAATTGATGTCAAAACCTTTATAGCTAAATGTCGATCCAAAACCATAGTTAATTTCCGGACTAGTCGGATGTCCAATAGGAACTTGATCCAATGAGTTAATTACTCCATCTCCATTCATATCCCGGTATTTGATATCTCCGGCTTTGTAATTACCTGATTGTACAGGAGAGTTGGCCACTTCCGCATCGTCTATAAATAGTCCTTCTGCAATATATCCCCACCGCTGGTTGGGCGAATAGCCTATTTTGTATTTCCACCATTCCTTATCATACGTATTATCTTCATATTTCAGATATTCACTATGCGCATAGGTGAAATTACCGCGTACTATCAAAAAAGCGTTTTTGTTAAGGTTCTTTTGATACTTTAAATCAAGATCCACCCCGTGTCCTTTGGTCTCACCAATGTTGGCGTATACATCTGCCTGATATCCCATTACGCTTGGAATACTGGCTCTTTTCTGCAATATATCAGTACGATGTTCTGTGAAATATTCAGCTATCAGGTCGAATCCATAGAAAGAAGCTTCCAGTGCGAAATTAGCTTTACGAGATTTTTCCCATCCAATGGCAGGGTTGGCATAACGTGAAACATTTACCCCCGGTCTGCTATATTTGTTTTCATATCCGAAAGATGCTCCGCCTGCATTCATATTCACATTAGACAGATATAAGAAACGCTCACTGGCTTTACCAATCTTATCATTTCCCACCAAACCGTATGATGCTCTTAGTTTCAACTTCGTAATTTTTGAACTAAGCGGTTGAAAGAACGGTTCGTTCGAAATCATCCAGCCACCACCGATGGACGGAAAGAATCCCCATCTATGTTCCTTATCAAAACGTTCGGAAGCATTGCATCCAAAATTGAACTCCGTGAAATAGCGGTCACTATAGGCATAAGTAAAACGTCCCGACACACCCATATTTCTTGAAGGTAAGCTCTCCTGCAAAGTTTTGTAGTTTGGATTCTTACTGTCGATATACTGAGTAACGATAAGACCGCCTACTGAGTGATCTCCAAAAGTCTGGTTATAACTGGTTCTCGTCTCAATTGTCATTACATTATTGACAGTCTTGTCACCGGGACTAAAATCAAGATATTCTGTTCCGGAGTCAGGATTGATATTTTCGATAGAATATTTCTCTGTCATGAAATCATAAGCACTTAAAGCATAATAATATGGCTTATATTGTCTGGTCTGACCGTAATATGATTTACGAGAAACGTTGAAGAAACCTTCGAATTTCAAACCTTTGGTGATAAAGTTCAAGTCCTGTGTGACACCTAATGTAGCAAGAAGAGTCGTATTCTCATATTCCTTATATCCTTTCACCATTTCAGCATACGGGTTGAGATAACTTCCATCATCACTGTTTCCAAAAAGAATGTGTTTGATATACTTATGCTCGTCATCGGTAGGATATACAGCGGGGAAAAGTACAGGATTGGACTTCATTACCATCTTGTAAATATCCGATCCCGAATAAATAGGCCCTTCATAGGTATCGAAGATTCCACTTAGGTTTACTCTTACCTGGGTGGTTTTGGTCACATTGATGTTGACGTTAGCCCTCATCTGATAAGTTTGAAGATTGATGTTGTTGTTGAAGTTGTTCTTGCCGTCTACATTAAGCAAACCCTGGTCTTTGGTATATCGCAGAGACACGTAATACGTAGCAGAATTTCCTCCACCACTAACACTCATATTGGCTCTTCCATTCCAGGTAGAATTCTTCATTAGTTGCTTTCTCCAGTTATTGGAGGGATAAATGATAGAACCCGATCCCGGCACAGTTCTGTCTATTTTATCATCACTATACATGACAGGAGCGGAAGGGTCACGTGTTAAGATAGCTTCATTATGCAATTTCATGTAAGTAATAGGGTCTGCCAGTTCAATATTACTTGTCGGGCGAGAGTTACTTCCCTCTATTCTTACATCAAATTTAGTCTTTCCTCTCTCTCCCTCTTTTGTCTTTACCAAAACGACACCGTTGGCTCCTCTCGAACCGTAAAGGGCCGTTGCCATGGCATCTTTCATGATTGAGAAACTTTCGATATCATCGGGGTTCAAACGACCTAAGTCTGTGCTCGTAGATTCAATGTTATCAATCAGAATCAAAGGACTGGTGTTAAATCCGAAAGATGCGATACCACGTACAAAAAAGCTGGCATCGTCCGCACCCGGCTCTCCTGATGTCTGATAAGAGATAATACCGGCTACCTGTCCTGCCAATGCAGTTGTCATATTACTGCTCGGCACTCTCAGGCTCTTTGGCGAAAGTGTAGTGATAGAACCAATCACACTTTCCTTCTTCTGTGTACCGAATGCTACAATTTCCACCGCATCCAGTTCATTTACGTTTTGTGAGAGTTGGATGGTAACGTTTGTTTTTCCTTTCAACGGAAATTCTTGTGTGTTATATCCAATAAAGCTGACTACCAGCACATCCTTTTGAGGAGAAGCCATCAAAATAAACTTACCGTCCAAATCTGTGACAGTTCCACTGGTGGGATTACTTTTAAGAGTAACATTCGCTCCAGGTATGCCTTCACCGCTCTCATCGAAGACCTGTCCGGTAATCTTAACATTTGCACTACTTTGCTGCTGACTCTTTTCATCACCAGTCATTTTCTGTTGCCCATCTTGCGAATATGCTCCTATCGAGACAAAGCAGGCTAGCAGAAATAAACAAAACTTTTCAATTTTCATAAATTATTAGATTAGTTAATGATAAATACTTGTTTTCCATTCAAAAGAAGTTCTTTCTCATTTCATTCATAGGCTTTTATATTTCAGATTCAACATTCTTCAAATTACATACAGAAACGTCTCCGATCACCAACCAGCGTGTTCTTCCCTGTTTTCACTCAAATCGGCGCTTCGCTTCTTCTCATTAGTATAATTCCATTCAATTTCGTCAGTGTATTCTTTCCCATTGTATGTTGCAACGGTTTTAATTGTATTCTTACCTTGTTCCAAGGTTACATCATCCAAGACATAGTGTACGTCAGTATAACCTTTGCGAATACCTGTCAATTCTATTCCATTGAGGAAAACTTTCGGAATGCCTATGTTCGAATAAACAGTTACGGAAGTTTGTTTTCGTTCGCGATCGGTATTGCGACGTTGGGTCAAGTAGAGTACCGGATCTTTACTCCAGTTAGCTTTATACCAGTAATAGGAGTCTTTCTTGATTTTCCGGTCAAAAGTGATCAAACCCTTCAGGTTACGGGCAGGTACACTGCCACGGTTCCACATCGGTACACCAAAGTCAAACATATTCCAAAGATAAGAAGCGATGATATAAGGATGCTTCGATATTACTCCCCACTGATATTCATGGGTCTTGGTCTGAAAAGTTTCCGGATAGAAAGACTTTCCCCAATTCAGAGCATCACCCAAGTATTCTGTTTGATGGTCCAGATTTGCATCGGCGCCATACTCTGTCAACATTAGTTTCTGCCACGGGTATTTCTCTTCCAGCCCTTTTACCCAAGGCTCGATATCCTGCAACTTTTTCTCATACCATCCGAAGTAGCGGTTCATTCCTTGAATATCCGCATTTTGATTGACCGGATGCTCCGCATGCCCATAACCGTTGACAGATACAGTATAGCGGTCAGGATCCTCTGTCTTGGCCAGGTTATGAAGAGCTTGTGTCAGTCCTGCCGTATATTCGTGAGGCTGGTATACTTCATTGTGCAATCCCCATACATAAATAGAAGGGTGATTGAAACTTTGACGAATCAGTTCACGAAGCTGAGACTGTGCATTTTCGGCTTCATATCCCGTCACCCGGTTCACAAAAGGAATCTCTGCCCAGATGACCAATCCCAAAGAGTCGCAACGGGAATACAGGTAATCCGACTGTTGATAGTGAGCGAAACGGACGGTAGTTGCCCCGATATCCATAATCTGAGCCAGGTCGAAATCATGTTCTTTGTTAGTAAGCGCACTACCCAGTCCCCACCAATCCTGATGACGGGTTACTCCATACATCGGGTATTTCTCACCATTCAAGTAGAAACCTTTGCCTGCCACAATTTCATATTTACGAACACCCAATGGCTGTACCACCTCATCAATTACTTTTCCGTCTGCCATCAAGCGGGAAATGACCTTATATAAATAAGGGTCCTGACGCCCCTGCCACAGATGCGGTTTATTCAGCTTGAAGGTAGAAATGTAAGTCTGAGTTCCCTGCGGAGTAAGTTCCAAAGGAAGACGATGGGAAGTGACTTTCTTACCCTCCTGCGTATAGATAGTATTTTCGAGTACCAAGTCAGCAGGAGTAAGACTTCCATTGTCCAACTTCACTTTTACAGTGATATCAGCAGAGCGTTTCGATACATTCTTTTGAGTAATATACACACCCGGAGAGGCACAATCGGTAACTGTAATGTTATTCTGACCGGTAACAATCAGCCATACCGGACGATAGATACCTCCGTAAACCCCGAAAAGATTATGATTCACCGGAATTACATCGGGACGTGAAGCATTATCCGCCTTTACCACTATCTCATTCTCAGCTCCCAGTTTCAATGCGGTTCCTATTTCAAAAGCAAAAGCGCTGTATGCTCCCCGGTGCATTCCGACAAGTTTACCGTTGACATACACTTCCGTGTTTGCGCCCACACCTTCAAAGCGAAGAAATACACGCTTCCCTTCCAACTCTTTGCCAAAGAATTGCGTTTTCTTATAATAGCCGGCTCCTTCATAGAAGGAATCTGCTTTCACCTGCATATCTTTGGCATTCCACGTATGGGGCAGACTGACAGTTTCCCATTTCTCATTCCATTGAGCAATGACTTTCACCGGGTCCTGTGAAAAAGGTCCACGCTTGAATAACCATCCTTCATTGAAAGAAGTTACTTCCCGGGCAGAAAGCAAGAGAACCTGCCCGATAAGCGCTAATAAAATGAGTATAAATTTAAGTTTCATAGAATTGTTTCTTTATCGTTTAGGTCAGAGCATCCTGATAAATACCTTTTGTTCCTTTAGCCGCACGAACTTTCAGCTGAATTACATAAGGTTCACCCGGATTCTTTTTAGGAACAGATACATTATATTCATTGCGGGTGGTCTCAACCACAGTGATATCTTCACCGGTAGTCAATAAAGTAGCTTTTTCTACAGAAATGCCTTTCGGAGTCTTCACAATCAACCGTTCGCTAAAAGGCTGATTGAAAACGACCATATATACTTCATCATTCTTACCACGTGTGTAATATCCCCAATCCTGTTTGTCGAATCCGGCATAGTCGCAGGCATAAACCGCTTTTCCATAACGATTCATCCATTGCCCGATTGCTGTAGCCAGCTTTTTCTCTTCGGGACGGAAATCTCCGTCTGCCTGGGGGCCAAAGTTTACAACCATGTTTCCACCCATCGAAACAGCGTGTACAATGCGGTCAATGACTTCAATCGGAGTTTTCACATAGCTCAATGACCAGTCTTTGTGGTATCCCCATTGATTTTCGGGTATAGTCATGCAGGCTTCCCAGTCCCACTGTGTCACTTTGAGATCTTTCACCGGATCGGGCAAGCGACGTTCGTAACCGGATTCATAGTCACCCATCAGACGACCATTGCTATCAAAATGACGCTTTCCTTTGTCATCAGCACGCAAGCGGCTATTGATGGCAACACCCGGAACGAGTTCCTTCAACATTTGCTCTGCATGAGCCGTCCACCAGCCATTCTTTTTAACGCTGGCATCCCATGTACCATCAAACCAGAAGTCTTTGACGGTCGGGTAGCGTGTTGCCAGTTCTTTCAGTTGATTGTCGGTAAATTCAAGGAAACGACTGAACGCGATGCTATCTTCTTTTGACTTAATATCATACCGATAATCCGGATTGCTCCAGTCCATCACAGAGAAATAGAAATGCACATCAATGCCTTCGTCATTATAGGCTTTCACCAATTCGCCTAATAGATCACGTTTGTACGGAGTATTTGCTACGGTATATTTAGAATACTTACTGGGCCATAGACAGAAACCTTCGTGATGTTTCGTTGTAATCTTGACATACCTTGCACCCATTTCTTTGGCCATCTTTGCCCATTTCTTCGCATCGAACTTCGTGGGATTCCACTGGTCCATCAGTTTCAGCCATTCATCAGCAGGTACTTTTGCCCAGCTTTTCAGCCATTCGGCAGCTCCGCCATATACTTTTCCGTTCCATTCTCCCCCGGGAATAGCATACAGTCCCCAGTGGATGAAAGCCCCCAGACGGTTGTCACGGAACTTCTGCATGGCAGGGTCTTGCCGTTTACCTTCATTCGTAGCTCCATATTTCAAAGGAATTTCCTTCTTTGCTTCTTGAGCAAACGTTACAGAACTGACAGTAATCAATAATAAGAGTAATGTTATTAATCTGCTTTTCATGCGATAAATTATTGTGTTTTTCATACTTATTTTATTGTCTTTGATTCTGTGTATTAAAACAGAATGAAAGCATTGCAAAAATAGGAGACCTATATGACATCTATAAACATATATTTTGCAAAAAGAACATTTTTAAATCCACATGGAAGATTTGGTCACCTATAATGGAAGATTTGGATACATCGTCCTTCTTTTTCTGCACAAATGATGTTATCCAACGTATAGCAACCTATAGGCAGACATTGGGGGGATTAATATCCGGATTGTCAGGTATTAACAGCTGAATTGCCAAGTATTAACAACTGAATTGTCGGATATTAATAGCTGAACTGCCGGATATTAATACTTGAGAAGTCAGGTAATGACACAGCTATTCCTTTTTACTCCTGACTCCTTGCGGAGCAACTCCGAAAAAGGCTTTAAAGGATTTGCTGAAATAGCGGGGAGAAGAAAAACCGAGCCGAACGGAAATCTCTGATATATTTAGCTCCGGATGATCCGTCAGCAAAGACATAGCTTCATCCAGCTTCACCTTCAAGATAAACTCATTCGGAGTCAACCCGGTCATCTGTTTAAACTGCATATATAGTTTGCTACGCCCCATACATAGTTCAGAAGCAAGTGCGGTCACATCAAAGTCAGGGTTCTCAAAGTTCTCTCTGACAACATTCACACATTTCGTCAGCAACTCTTTATCTTTCTCGTTGATAGCTTCCGCTGTAGGAGATTCCGTAATCACTTTACCTGCATAATGTGCGATCAGACGCTTTTTGTTTTTAATCAGATTATTGCAACGGGCCACCAATACCTTTATATTGAACGGCTTCGTTATATAATCATCCGCTCCGAACATCAAACCTTCTACAACATATTCCACAGAAGTCTGTGCAGTCAACAGAACGACAGAAATATGAGAAAGTTCCACATTGGTTTTGATTTTATAGCACAAATCCTTTCCCGACATCTCGGGCATGATCACATCACTCACGATCAAGTCCGGTTGTATTTGTTGTGCCATCTCCAGTCCTTCGCGTCCATTGCACGCAGTATATACGTTGTACATCGGCAAGAATATATCTTCCAGCATAGACAACAGTTCTGCATTATCATCTACCAAAAGAATCGTAGGCTTATCTTCTTCATCTATATTTTTCTGCGATTCGATTTCCTCTATTTCTTCCGCCATTAACTGTTCATAAGGAGATACAGCAACTTCAGGAATAATGAGCGACTCCCTGCCTTCCGTCACAGCCATCTCTTCATCACTGAAATGTCGGTTGCCCAAAGGCAGAGACAAGATAAACTTAGTACCCTCGCCCACAGTACTTTCAACATCGATCTTTCCATGGTGCATATTCATAATTCCCTTTGCCAACGCCAGTCCGATGCCTGTCCCCAAAGTAAAAGAGGAGGAGGAAGAGGCATTATCCGTCTGATAGAACCGGTCAAATATCTTCGAAATATGCTCTACCGGAATGCCAATACCCGTATCACGCACTGAAACGATAGCCTGCGAAGCTACTTTCCTTACTTCTACAGTTATATTTCCCTTATTGGGTGTATACTTAAAAGCATTCGACAATATATTAAAAATAACTTTCTGTAGTTGTATTGTGTCAAACCAGACAGAAATTGTTTCTTCTACATAATCAAAGCGATATGTGATCTCCTTTTTTTGTGCATATTCATAAAAACACATATAAATCTGACGAGTAAAAGTAACCAAATTCTGTTCTTCAACTCTGAGTTTCAAATAACCCTGCTCCTGTTTGCGAAAATCGAGCAACTCGGAGATCAAATTCCGCATATGCCAGGCGTTTTTATATATACGCTGAATACGATTATAAACGGTTGTGCCCAAATCCATTTGCATCAATACTTCAATTTGCCCCAGAATAAGCGTTAATGGAGTACGAAATTCATGAGAAATATTAGTAAAGAAGCGCAATTTTACTTGATTGAGTTCTTCAATCCTCTCTTTTTCTTTTCGCTCAAACTCCAATGAAGACCTCAGAGCCGCCTGCCGTGTTTTAAAACGAACAAATGCGACCATCAATGCAGTCAGACAAAGGACATAAAACAGATATGCCCATATGGTAGCATAAAAAGGAGCGGAAACATGTATATTCAAGCAGATTGCATCTTTCAAACTCTCCTTATTTTCCATCGAACGAACTTTGAGCGTATAATCTCCGGGAGGCAGATTGGTGTAAGTAACCGTAGTGCCGGAAGTCTGGGTCCACACTTTATCGAAGCCATCCAGATAATATTCAAACAAACGATTACGGTCACTATTATAATTAAAAGTAGCAAATTCCACTGTTACGTTATTCTGCTGATAGCTTAAAAAGATATCCGATGTTTTCGCCAATATCTCAGTCAGGATGCCGGACTCATCACCAGGAACTATTTCTTCATTGAAAATAAACAATTTATCAAAATTCAAGAAGCTTTTGACCTGAGATTCATAAAAGGACCGCTCTTGAAACATAGCCAATCCATTGGTACCACTTATATAAATAATCCCATTTTTGCTTCGATATAAAGCGGACCCCAAATTATAAGTCTGACGAAACAAGTGATAAGTCTCTTCTGTAACCTCTTTTTCACGATCAAAGATAGAAAGCCCTTTCCCATGCAAAACAAGCAGACAATTATCCCGGGCAGACTCGCAGATATAATAACAATAATTACTCGGAAGTACTCCATTGGTAGTTCCGTAAGACTTGAAAGTATCCTGTTTCTCCTGATACTTGAATATCCCCGCGCCAATTGTACTAAAATAAATATCTCCTTTATTATCTTCAAAAATATGCACGGTTTTGTATCTTCCTACCGTCAACGTGTCTTTCTCACTATCCGCCATATATTGAGTCACTTTTGAAGAAGATAAATTGACGCACACTATCCCTCCGCCACCAACAGCAAGCCACATACGATGCCGGCTATCGATCAGAAACGTTTCAAAAGCATATTCCCGACTGATCAATTTCTGGACAGACGGATCATCCGTAAGCGGTGAGAATTTCTCGGTCACCGGATCAAAAAACACCGGACCACCTTGTGTCAACATCGCAATGCCATCCTTATACTCCTGAATATCGTTCACAATCTCATGAGGCAACGAAGCAGGGTCACCGGTAACATGATGGAGAGTGTGTCCCTTGTTCGATTTTAAATCCAGAACGAACAATCCTCCTAAATGAGTCCCCGCATACAATCGATTATTCTCCTTTCTATAAAAGATCGACTTGACATTATTACTCCCTAATGTCCCCTGATCTCCTTTATGATACATATATCGGGAGAAAACGCCAGTATCCCCATGATAACAATT
>ERZ791908.423-NODE-423-length-47604-cov-10.624577_pt1 | contig 47604 bp, 33 predicted proteins | sample MGYA00510144_ERZ791908 | MGnify/ENA primary metagenome ERZ791908 (study PRJEB30046, sample SAMN00792105) | human gut metagenome | study: EMG produced TPA metagenomics assembly of the A metagenome-wide association study of gut microbiota in type 2...
AATCGAATGACACATCTTGAGATACCCAACAATATCTTTAACTAAGGGAAACGGGATAGACCTTGTAGGAGAGCTGCTTCGTCTGACCGATGCTGATCTGAGCAGGCTCGATCTCGATGCCCTGCGGGCCGATATCGATGAAGGTCGTGGAGGTATTGTTCGCGCAGTCGCCGAGCATGATGCCGACGCGGCCGGGGTTGGCGGCGTTCAGGGACAACTGCTGAACGAGATCAGAGGCATCGAGGACGACACGGACGGTCTCGCCTTCCTTCATGTCCTTGAATTCCTCGGCGGCTTCCAGATAGAAGAACTGCTGTGCGGAATCGATGACCCAGAGGAACTGGAGATACTTGTTGTCGGAGACGGTGACAGCCAGCTTGAGGTCGCCGTTTTCGTCCTCGAACAGCTCGGCACTCTTCAGCTCCGGTTTCGTGTTATCGACATAGAAGGTGTAGCTCTGATAGTCGTCCACGTCAGAGCCGACGCCGCGGCCGCGGACGGAGAAGGTGTACTCACCCTCGGGCGCCCAGTCGCCGGCATTATAGCTGCCGTCCGCACCGGGCAGGCGGCCGTTCCAGCCCTTCTGCACAAGGGTCGCCGTGGCCTGATAGCCGGTCTGCGTAACGGTGATGTAGGTCTTGCGGACAGCACCGAGGTCGCCGGAATCCCACATGATCTCGCCCTTGGCGTTCTTGACCGTGATCTGATAGGCCTCGGAATTTCGCAGGAGGCTGGACAGATGCAGCAGCATACGGCCACCGCGCGCCGGGCCGAAGCCCATCCAGCGGCGTGCGAAGGTATCCGTGCGGTTGTTCACGCCGACGTAGTTGCCGCTCAGGGAGGCGTTGGCATCGGCCAGAACGGAATAGATAACGTTCGCGGGGCCTTCATCATAGGTTCCCTGGAAGACCTGCAGGCTGTTCCAGTCGCCATAGAAGCCGAGGATCGGAAGGCTCAGGCTGACGCCCTCATCGGCCGTCAGGAAGGTGAAGCCCTCGACATAGGAGCCGTTCGGGAAGTTGTCGGCATAGGCCTTCTTGCCGGCGGCGGTCAGCTCGAGCTTCACGGAGAAGGTCGCAGTGCCGTTTGCCGGGGCGGTGATCTTGTTGCCGTCAGTCAGGCCGGTGTAGGTGATGGTCACCTCGTCGGCCGTCAGGTCGCGGTTGGAGTTGGAGGCAAAGCTCTCGCCGTTGATGACCTTGATCGTTTCGATCATGGCCGTGGTGCCGACGGTGTAGCTCTTGTCCTCACCGGTCATGTTGTGGACGGTCGCGGTGTAGGTATAGACGCCGTCCTTGCTGGAGCCGACCTCGGCCTTCGGGCGCTTGCAGCCCTCGACGGAGAGGTACGCGCCGGACTCGATGGCGTTTGCGATGTTGGCAACGCCGGCGCCCTGACGGCGGACCGGGTAATAGGTGCCGTCCGGCTCAACGGACGGAACAGCGGTGCTCATGAGCAGGCTGTTGACAAGGTCGCCCAGATCTTCGCCCGTGATGTTCGGATAATTCTTGTTCAGGTACTGACGCAGCAGAGCCGCTTCGCCGGCCATGTGCGGGGTAGCCATGGAGGTGCCGGAGTAGACCTCATAGGCATCGGCCGCACCGAGGACGGAGGAGAGGATGTTGCCGCCGGGGGCAGAAATTTCGGGCTTGATGCTCAGGTCCGGAGCCGGGCCTTTGCTGGAGAACGAGCTGACGCCGCCGCCAACGGGGTTGTCCACAAGGCCGTAGTACTCCTTGGAGAAGGAGACCTTCTTCTCGGCAGCCGCAGCCAGCCTTTCGCCGGAAGCCTTCGTAATGGTGATGGTCGGGATGAAATACGTCTCCAGAGCGGCGTTCAGCAGGGAGCCGCTGACGTTGTCGTAGATAATGCACGCGACTGCACCGGCCTTGGAGGCGTTCTCCGCCTTCGTGCCGAAGTTCAGGGTGCCGCGCTGCACGACCGCGATCTTGCCGGTCAGGTCGAGACCCTCAAAGTCCTTCTCCTCGCCGAGGCCGGGGATCATGACGTACTCGAGTGTCTTACCGTCCATGGTGTCGAGAATGTTATAGGGGTTGGAGGTCGCGTTATCCACCGCATTGTTATAGGGGATCTTGTCCTCTCCCAGCATCAGATAAGTGGAGGTAAACTTCACGTTATCCACAGAGGCGACCGACAGGCTGGCCGCGACCGTGGAGGGCGACGCAACGATGCCGTTATCCGGATACTCGGCATACGTCAGGTTGCTGTGGGCCGTCACATACATCGTCGAGGAGGTCTCGTTGCCTGCTGCAACCAGGACGTTGACGCCGGCCTTCTCGGCACGGGTATAAACGCCGTAGTACGTCAGGTGCTCTTCCTCGCTCTCGTTTTCATCGCCATAATCCGTAAAGCCGGCGGGAGAGCCGAGGGACATGTTGATGGAGTCCGCGCCGAGCTTGACGGCATCGTCAATGCCCGCGAGGATGATATCGTCGGAGGTGGAGCCGGAGTTGTCGGCGAAGATCTTCATGATCATCAGCTGGGCATTCGGGGCCACGCCGTGGAAGTCCTTGCCGTTGTTGCCCGCGACGGTGCCCGCAACGTGGACGCCGTGCGCCTGGCCAACGGCCTCGGCATCGGCATCGCCGTTCGCGTAGTCATAGCCGTAGGGTGCCTTTTCATTGATGTACACGGAGTCGACGTCCGTCACCTTGCTTGCAAGAGACTGACTCTGCAGCAGGGAGGCGATGTCGTCCCTGGAATACTTCGTGTCCGTCGGCATGACGGAGAAGGCCTCGTGCGCCTTCATGAAGCCCGTGTCGAGGATGGCGACGATGGTGCCGGTGCCGTCATAGCCCATGGCATTGACCTCGGTCGAGCCGACCATGCCGGTGGAGCTGTTCATGGAGATCGTGTCGTCATCGGCACTGAGGTCCTCGGGCAGGCTGTACTGCTCGGCGACCCAGACGTTCTTGACGCCGTTCAGCGAGCGGACCTCGTCGAGCTTGCCGTAGGGGAGCTTCATGGAGAAGCCGTTCAGGACGGTCGTATAGGAATAGGTGAGGTCGCTTGCGCCATTGACGGAAGCGGTCTCGGTCTTGCCGGTCAGCGCCTCGATCTCGGCACGGACGGAGGCCTGTTCGTTCAGGAGGTCCTGCTCGAGCTGCAGACAGGCGGGAGAGCTGATAAACGTGTCGAGTTCTCCCGTGGCTGCGTCTGCCAGAGGCTCGCCCTCCAGCTCCACGATCACCGTGACGATGTCGGAGGCCTTGAGAGCGTTTTCGTCGTTCGAGAGATCAACTTCGTCCGCAGACGGGATCTCGCCCTCGACCTCATGCGGGGTGATCTCCTGATCCGCGGGGGTCAGGGAATCCTTATCGGTCCAGCGGGCGGAGATCGCATCGTCGCTCTCTTCGGCCGCGGGTTCGACAGCCATGGCCGGAACAACGCCGAGCGTCGACAGGCACATTGCCAGAACCAACAGGATCGCCAGAAACCGTTTCATTTTCATGGTCCTTCTTCCTTTCATTTCGATAGATGGCAGTGCTAACTTCCTGCCTTGGCGGTATTCTACCACGTCGCTCAAAGAAAATCAATAGAAATTCTATATTCATCTTATCAAAATTCGATAAACGTTATAAATCGAAATAGCAGAAGAAAATTTTATATATTCCGCACTATTTCATCAGATTATCGGGATATTTTCAATATTCCAAGAAGTTTCATCTTCAAATTATTCCCATTTGTCCGCAATGCACGCATATTTGTTGTGAATTATCACCGCAATTTCTACATTTTGCACGAGATATTTCGTCAAACTTCGATATCCGTCCGAATCCAGTGCTTGACTTTTCCGCTCATCCGGGATACAATATGCATGAATTACGATAGAAATCGAAAGACCACCTTCAGGAGGACTTCTGACTTGCAGATCCAATATTTTGAGCGCCTCAATCCGGAGATGGAGTGCATCTATCTGCTGGAGCGCCGTTATCAGGCCGGGGAGGATGCCCCGCACAGCATCCCCGCCCTGCGCGATTATCTCTCCGGGAAATACAATATCCCGATGTTTGAGCTGGAGGCCATGCTGCAGCCGCTCATCGATCTGGAAAACTACGTCGTCTCCAATCTGCAGGTCAGCGAGGAGCGGCTGCGCTTTTTCTTCTCCTCGCGCGGCGGCACGACCTCGGCGCTGGCCCGGCCGCTCTATGCCGTGCTGCACAGCCGCCCGCACTACGGCAGCCTGCCGGAGGCCGAAAAGCTCGGCGCGCTCAAGCGCGTGCTGGCCCGCGTGCTCGGACTGGAGACGGAGGACCTTGCCGGGATCGACAGCTTCGACGCTCTCATCCGCTTCCTGCTGCAAAGCCCGGCGACTGAGGATGTGAAGTGGATCTGCACGGCGCTGTTTTACTCCATTGATGACTATATGGAGGAGCTGGACATCATCCTGCGCAAGGCGACGGCCCTGTTCCTCGAGCATGTGCCGGACACGGCCGCGTCGCTTTGCCGCGGCGCAATGAAGGACGCAAAGGCCAAGATCGGCGACGATCCCGTGGCTCTGTTCGTCAACCTGAGCCTGCCGCAGCGCCCGGAGCGTCTGACCGTCGTGCCGTCGATGATGGCGTTCCACGGCGTGCAGTGGGACTTTGCGGCGGAAACGCTGTATTACGGCGTGTACTACACCCAGCTCGGCGAGCTGATCGTGAAATATTCCGACCAGTCGGCCTCGCTTGTCCGGCGGCTGAAGTCCATCGGCGACAAGAGCCGCCTGGAGATCCTGCGCGCCGTGAAGGACGGCCCGTGCAACGGGCAGGATATCGCCGAAAAGCTGTCCCTCGCCCCGGCCACGATCTCGCACCACATGAACCTGCTGTGCAACGAGGGGCTTCTCACGGCCACGCGCCGCGGCACGAGCCTGTATTATGAGCCGGACTGCGAAAACCTCAGCCGTTTTCTCCGTGAGCTGGAGCACTATTTGCTGTAAAATTTGTTGTAAAAAAATATGTAGGGGCGGGGTATGCCCCGCCCCAGACTGTCAAAAACCTGCTTAGCCGAAAGTTTCGGAGGGAAGGATCGTGTGAAAGGAAACCGTCAGGGTTTCCTTTCCCGTTAAATAACCCCTGCAGTTTTATCCCTCAGGCTTCTCCAGCCTCTCCGGCACGGGGGCCTGACACGCCGGCATGGCGCGGCCGTCCGCGATGCTGCGGATGGCGGGCAGCTGCGGGTCCGCCAGCTCGTTCTTTCGCCCTTTTCGTTCCATAAAAAATCCCTCCCGCGCTAGTTTGGCGGGAGGGTGCTCTTTTTATGCGGGAAAATCAGGCCAGCAGACGGAACGCACCGTACATCCCGGCGTCGTTGCCGAGCGTAGCCAGCGCGAACTGCGTGTCCTTGCAGGCGTGGAACATGTGCGCGCGGAAATGGCGCTCGACGCCGCGCAGCAGGTAGTCGCCCGCGCGGGACACGCCGCCGCCGAGGATGATGCGCTCCGGGTCGCAGACGCAGCAGGCGTCCGCCAGTGCCTCGCCCAGATAATCGAACACCTGCTCGAGCGTTTCGGCCGCGAAGGCGTCGCCGCTGCGGGCGGCGTCGAACACGTCCTTGCAGGCAAAGTGCTCCATCACGCGCAGGCAGGACGGCTCGGCCGATTCAGCAAGGCGCTTTTTCGTCACGCGGACGATGCCGTTCGCCGAGGCATACTGCTCGACGCAGCCGCGCTTGCCGCAGGTGCAGGGGGCCTTGTCCGGCGCACTGATCTCGATATGGCCAAGCTCGCCGCCGACGCCGTGCGCGCCCGTGAGCAGGCGGCCGTCCACGATGACGCCGCCGCCGATGCCCGTGCCGAGCGTGACGAAGATGGCGGACCGGCAGCCGGAGCCGCCGCCCATCCAGAATTCGCCGAGGGCGGCACAGTTCGCGTCGTTCCCGGCGCGCACGCGCAGGCCCGTCAGAATGCCGAGGGCATCATGCAGGTTGAATACGCCCCAGTTCAGGTTCACGCAGCGGTTGACCATGCCGGAGGCATCCACCGGGCCCGGCACGCCGATGCCGAGGCCAAGGCAGTCGTCCCGCGAAAGCCCGCGGCGGACCATGCAGTCCTGCACGCTCCGCGCGATGTCCGGCAGGATGTTCTCACCGCCGTTTTCCGTGCGCGAGGGAAGCTCCCACTTTTCCAGAAGCTCGCCCACCTCGCTGAGCAGACCGAGCTTGACCGTCGTTCCGCCGACGTCGACACCGAATCCGTATTTCATAAGCTACCTCACTTGTTGTGTGTATTTGCAGAGATAATGTCATGCGTTGTAGGGGAGGGGACAGCCCGGCCAGGCGCTGCATTGGCGCAATAAAATGGCACTGGCCACCGAATTGTCGTTGCGAGGAGGCCGCAGGCCGACGTGGCGCCCTGAGCGCGAAGCGCGAGGAAGTGCCCTTGGGGTGCAATCTCGGGAAAGCACCGCCGACTCGTATCGGCTGTCGTTAAACGGTATGCACCGAAGTATGGGGTGTAGCGGCAGTCGGTGAGCGCCTTGTAGGGGGTCATTAAACCGCTGGAGGGTGCTGGTGCACCGCCGCACTCCCCTGATGTGTCATTGCGAGGAGCGAAGCGACGTGGCAATCTCGCAGTACCGGAGTGGATAACAGGAAAGCCCCGGCGAAAACGCAACTGCCTTCCCGAGATTGCCACGGCCCCGTTGGGGCCTCGCAATGACAACCCCGGAAGCCTCATGCCGTTGAATCCATGCCGCAAATATTGCCAGCCTGCAAGGCGCTCACTGAGCGCCGCTACATTAGCTTGTGCGCTCGGCGAAATACCACCTACCTACAGCCTGCATGGCGCTTACTAAGCGCCGCTACAGACGCAACCGGTGCGCACCATTTTATCGATAGCCCGGTACAAATCGCAGGCGCTGTGCCGGGAGCGGCATGCCGCTCCCCTACAACTTTCCGCGAGATCTGTTGCTCTCATTATACACTGCCGCAGCATTTTTTTCTACTGCTGCGGCAGTTTTTTTCCGACGTGACTTGCGTTTTCGGCCGTTTTGCGATAACATAAGGGGGAGATACTGAACAAAGGAGCATGGTGTCCATGTTAAAAGTTGATCTTTCGAATGTCTGGGGCGACCTGTCCCTGCCTGATCTGCTCGCCACGGAGCAGGAGGTCTTCGCCGCGCACAAGACGCTGGCCGAGGGCCGCGGTCCCGGCAATGATTTTCTCGGTTGGCTGGAGCTGCCCACGTTTGAGGAGACGGAGGAGCTGCAGCGCATCCGCCGCGCCGCGGAGCGCATCCGCGCGGATTCCGACGTGTTCGTCGTCGTCGGCATCGGCGGCTCGTACCTCGGCCCGCGCGCTGCCATCGAGCTGGTCAAGGGCCAGAACCACAACCTGAAGGATTCCGACCCGCAGGTCTTCTTCGCAGGCAACAACCTGTCCACCCGCGCGTGGCAGGAGCTGTGCGAGCTGCTCGAGGGAAAGGATTTCTCCATCAACATCATCTCGAAGTCCGGCACCACGACGGAGCCTGCCATCGCCACCCGCGCCCTGCGCTGGATGCTCGAGCGCAAGTACGGCGCCGAGAAGGCCAAAAAGCGCATCTACGTCACGACGGACCCGAAGCACGGCGCGCTGCGCCAGATGGCCACGGAGGAGGGCTACGAGTCCTTCATCATCCCGCCGAATGTCGGCGGCCGCTACAGCGTGCTGACCGCCGTCGGCCTGCTGCCGATGGCCGTTGCGGGCATCGCCCCGATGGACGTCATGCTCGGCGCGGCCCGCGCCCGCAAGGAGCTGGACATCCGCTCGTTTGAAAACCCCGCGTGGCAGTATGCCGCCATCCGCAACCTGCTGTACCGCCGCGGCAAGGCCATCGAGCTGCTGGGCTGCTATGAGCCGAGCTTCCGCTACTTCGCGGGCTGGTGGCAGCAGCTGTTCGGCGAAAGCGAGGGCAAGGACGGCAAGGGCCTGTTCCCCGCGACCGTGGAATTCACGGCCGACCTGCACTCCCTCGGGCAGATGATCCAGCAGGGCCAGCGCAACCTCTTCGAGACCATCGTCCGCTTCGCCCCGCCGCGCAAGCGCACGACCATCGAGGTCGACTGGAAGAATCTTGACGGCCTGAACTACCTCGAGGGCAAGACGCTCGACTTTGTCGAGGAGCAGGCCTTCCAGGGCACGCTCAGCGCCCACGTCGACGGCGGCGTGCCGAACATCGTGCTGCAGACCGACGAGGTCGATGCCGATACGCTCGGCGAGCTGTTCTACTTCTTCGAGCTGTCGTGCGGCATCTCCGCCTATATGCTGGGCGTGAACCCGTTCAACCAGCCCGGCGTCGAGTTCTATAAGAAGAATATGTTCCACCTGCTGGGTAAGCCCGGCTATTGATCGGAGCAGAATGCCCCCGCACGGGATGCCAATGGCATCCCGTGCGGGGGTTTGTTTATGCCGCAGGCGCTTGCAGTCCGTACAAAGCATCGATCACGGCTTGACAACTGTACGAAATCGTACTATAATATTATGGTATGATTTCGGACATTGGAGGTCATTATGCACGAATACCGTTCCCCGGCGCTGAAGCGCCTCAACTGCCTGCTGAGCGAAATGGACGCTGCCTATCACGAGGCCGCGCAGCGACAGGGACAGAATGACAGCACGAGCCGCATCCTCTATGCCCTGTGCGAGCTTGGCTCGCCCGCGTCGCTGCGTGCCGTCTGTGAGAGCACCGGTCTGAGCAAGCAGACCGTCAACTCCGCCCTGCGCAAGCTCGAGGCGGACGGCATTTTATATCTGGAGCCGTCCGGCGCGCGGAGCAAGCGCGTCTGCCTGACGGAGGCGGGGCTGCGCGTGGCAGATGCCACGGCCGGCCGCCTGATCCGGCTGGAAAACAGCATCTTTGACGAATGGCCCGCAGAGGATGTGCAGCAATATCTCGGGCTGATGGAGCGCTATCTGCAGGCATTCCGCTGCAAGCTGCCGGAGCTGGGGGGGCAGGAATGAACAGCACATTTTCCGGCCACTTCGGCTACCGCCGCCTGCTGCGCGTGACGCTGCCGTCCATCGTGATGATGATCTTCACGTCGATCTACTGCGTGACGGACGGCTTTTTCGTCTCGAATTTTGCGGGCAAGGCCGCATTCACGGCCGTGAACTTCATCATGCCGTATCTGATGATCCTCGGCTGCGTCGGCTTCCTGTTCGGCACCGGCGGCAGCGCCCTCATCGGCAAGACGATGGGCGAAGGCGACAGAAAACACGCCGACCGGCTGTTTTCCATGGTCATCTGCGTGACGGCCCTGTCCGGTCTGGCGCTCGGTGTGCTCGGCATCGTGCTGCTGCGGCCCGTGGCGGAGCTGCTCGGCGCGGAGGGCGAGCTGCTGGAGAACTGTGTGCGCTACGGCAGGCTCATCCTGATCGCGAACCCGGCCTATGTGCTGCAGTTCGCATTTCAGTGCCTGTTTGCCACGGCGGGCAAGCCGAAGCTCGGCCTCGCGGTGACCGTGGCGGCGGGCGTGACGAACATGGCGCTCGACGCGCTGTTCGTCGGCGTGTTCCGCTGGGGCATCGCGGGCGCGGCCGTCGCCACGACGCTGAGCCAGTGCGTCGGCGGGCTGCTGCCGCTCCTCTATTTCCTCGGAAAGTGGAACCGCAGCGAGCTGCATCTGACGCGCTTCCGCTTTGACGGGCGCGCGCTTGGCCGCATCTGCGGCAACGGCTCGTCGGAGCTGATGAGCAATATTTCCATGTCTCTCGTCGGTATGCTCTATAACGCGCAGCTCATGCGCTACGGCGGGCAGAACGGCATCGCGGCCTACGGCGTGCTGATGTATGTCAGCATGATCTTCCACGCGTGCTTCATCGGCTACGCCGTCGGCGTGTCGCCGGTGGTGAGTTTCCACTTCGGCGCGCAGAACCGGCCGGAGCTGCACAGCCTGCTGCGCAAGAGCCTGCGGCTCATCGGCGGCAGCTCGATTGCGATGCTGGCGGCGGGCGAGGCGCTGGCGCGGCCGCTCGGGCAGATCTTCGTCGGCTACGACGAGGCGCTGCTGGCCATGACGGTGCGCGCGTTCCGGATCTACTCCTTCTCGTTCCTGCTCGCGGGCGTAGCCATTCTTGGCTCGTCGTTCTTCACGGCGCTGAACGACGGCCTGACGTCCGCACTCATCTCGTTTCTGCGGACGCTCGTGTTCCAGATCGCGGCCGTGCTCCTGCTGCCGCTCGTGCTGGAGCTGGACGGCATCTGGCTCTCCATCGTGTTTGCGGAAACCATGGCCGTGCTCGTGACGACGGTCTTCCTGCTGGCGAAGCGGAAAAAGTACGGATATTAAAGGCAGCCGCCGGGCAAACGCCCGGCGGCACTTTTTTGAGCGCCCGGTAGGGGAATATTCAACCGCGCGAGAGCGCCGATGCACCACAGCACCACCTGATGTGTCATTGCGAGGAGGCCAAAGGCCGACGTGGCAATCTCGCAGTACCCGGCTGGATCGTGGGAAAGCCATCGGCGAAATCGTAACTGCCTTCCCGAGATTGCCACGGCCCCTTCGGGGCCTCGCAATGACAAACTTGAGAGCATTATACGTCCGCCATGAATGCCTCCATATTTGCGACTGCCAATGGCGCTCACTGAGCGCCGCTACAGACGCAATTGGTCCGTGCGTTTTATCGACGCCCTGTACGGACTGCAAGTGCCTTCCCGAGATTGCCACGGGCGCGAAGCGCCCTCGCAATGACAAATCGGGGGCCGTTACCATTTTAACGGCGGCTTGTACGGGCTGCAAGTGCGTCGCCGGGAGGGGCATGCCCCTCCCCTACAACGCATGGCCGGAGGCCTGCACATTACTCCGCGAACGGGTAGCTATGCTCATAATAGCTCGCGCCAGCGAGGGAGCCGATGGGGGACAGGAGCATGAGCTTGCCGTTCTCGTCGGGGTACATCATCATATCGTCATTGACATTTTCGGCGCTGCGCGTCCATTCGAGCTGCTCCTGCCAGAGGGCGTCGCCGTCCATGTTATCCGGATAGATGGAGCGGAAGCAGCGCTCGGCGGCATCGGCCGCGCCCGCCTCGAATTCCGCCTGCGTCACGCCGCACAGGTCGAGGATCTGCGCGTTCGTCAGACGCGTGCCGGTGATGCGGTCGAAGCAGTAGACCTGATGATAGGCGCAGTCGTTCGGGTAGGACGAGTGGGTGAGGAGCACGAGCACGTCGCCGCACCAGTGGCTCTCCCAGCCGATCTCGACGCACGTCGGGTCATAGCCCTGTGCCTGCGCGGTGTGGGCCTCATCGACGAGCGGCATAAGCTCGTCGGAAATGGCGGTGTTGATGAGCTCGGCGTCCTGCGTCTGGCAGTTCAGCTGCGGGATGCGGTAGGAATAGCCCTCGCCGCTCTCGTTCAGCAGATCGGTGACGGCGTTTTCCTTCTGCATCTGCTCGCCGGTCGGCGCCCACGGGCCGGTGGATTCAGACGCCTCGCTTTCGACGGGCGTTTCGTCCGTCCCCATGGGGAGCGTGGCGGCAGGGGACGTGCCGCAGGACGCCAGCAGCAGGCAGAGCGCAGCCAGCAGCGCGGGAATGAGCTGTTTCATGAGAAAATTCCTCCTTGGATGTTCTGTTAGACGGGAAAGAAAGCGGGATGTTCCGGCGGGCAGTGACAGAGTGGAGCATGAAACGCACAGACGCAATCGGTGCATGCCGTTTTAACGGCAGCCGGTACGGGGCGGCAGTGCCTTCCCGAGATTGCACCCCAAGGGCACTTCCTCGCGCTTCGCGCTCAGGGCGCCACGTCGGGCGTTGGCCTCCTCGCAATGACAAACTTGGGGGCATTACACGTTCGCCATGAATGCCTCCATCTTTGCAGCTGCCAAAGGCGGTCACTGACCGCCGCTACAGACGCAATTGGTGCGTGCCGTTTTTATCGACAGCTGGTACGAAACGACAGTGCGGCACAGGGCGTCGAGGACGCCGCTCCCCTACAACGCACCGCCGGGAGCCTTGCGTATCTTTCCACGTTCCACTGTCAACTTTCCATTCGCATCATGCCCCTCCTCTACAACGCCCCAATGATACAGGCCGCTCGGGGTTATCCCGGGCGGCCCGTCAGCATTATTGGGAATTTGCCGTGCGCTCTGCCTTTGCCAGCCTGCGCTCCTCCTTCGTGCGGAAGAAGCGCTCGAAGACCGGGATGAAGAACATGCACACGAACGCCGCCGTGAAGCCGCCGTTATACAGGCAGAAGCCGCCGTGCAGCAGGGGCACGCTCGTGACGAGCGTGAAGTGCAGCATACCGGCGAGGATGCCGAACGGCCAGCCATAGCGGCCGGAGATCGGCGAAAGGCCGTTTGCAAAGCAAAGGCCGACGACGATGGCCTGCGCGTTGATGGCCTGCGTATAGGCCTCGCCGACACAGAACCACTTGCCGAGGAACGACGCGGCAACATAGCCCACCATGATGGGCCAGACATTGCCGGGGTGGCTGCCGGAGCAGCAGCAGGCCAGCATGCAGAAGATGCAGCCGAACGTCACGGCGTTGAACGTCGCGCCGATGAGGTTATAATACAGCACGATGAACAGGCCGTAGATGCCGACGTTCATCAGGAACGCGGCATTGCCGTACTTCTGCGAGAAGTCGACGCTGTAGCCGGGGTCGCGGAGCAGACGCCAGTAGTCCTTCGGGCGGCAGCCCAGCACGAGCGCGCCGACAATGCACAGGCCGAACACGCCGAAGCAGAACACATTGGCCACATTCCAGCTCGAGACGCCGAGATCGGTGCTCGCGCCGCCGGGCAGCGTGCCGCCGAGCGCCTGATAGAGCAGGGCACGGACGAAGAAGGCCGTCAGGCCGACGGGCACCGCGGCGGAATAGAGGTCATAGCCCTTGTGCATCTTCGGCGAGTGGGCCAGCCCGGCGGGCAGGCAGAAGCCGATGAACAGGCCGATGGCGACGGCCAGCAGGATGCCCTGCCAGCGGAAGCCGACGACATCCGCATGGGGATAGCGGATCATCAGGTCCGTGAACAGCGGGCAGATGCCGGTCGTGAAGACCATGGCGTTGATCTGGTTCGCGGGATTTTCGCGCTTGACCAGGCAGTACAGCAGCACGCCTAGGAAGCCGAACCAGAGGTTCAGGATGTTGACGCCCCAGAAGCAGAACCCGGCCGTCAGCAGGAAGGCGAGGCACGACGTGGCGTTGACCTTGACCTTCGGGAGGCTGTAGAGGGCCGTGAGGACGAGGCAGACGAGGCCCGCGTTCAGGAACGTTCCGGCGTAGCCGCCGTTATCAAAATAGTTGGTCGAGACCTTCGAGGACTCCGTCATGATGCGGCGCAGACCGGTGAACATCTCCGCGCGGTCCGGCGCGATGAAGGCGGAGCAGAAGAAGGCAAAGGTAAATGCGGCGAACAGAAGCCTGAGGAAGCTGCTCGCCGAAAGCTGCTTCAGCTTATGCATGATTCTCTCTCAACTTTCCCGTCCGAAAATCAGACGCGCTCGGCAGCTTCGATGACATGCTTCATGAGGACGGACGTCGTCACGCTGCCCACACCGCCGGGGACGGGGGTGATGGCCTCGACGATCGGCTCGACCTCGGCATAGACCGCATCGCCCGCAATGGCGCCCAGACCGCCGCGCGCGTTCGGCTTGTTCTCATCCCAGTTGATGGAGACGTCGATGACGACCTGACCGGGACGGACATAGTCCTTCGTCAGGGAGTTCAGCACACCCGCTGCGGAGACGAGGATATCGGCCTTGCGGCAGATCTCGGCGGTGTTGACGGTCTTGGTGTGGCAGACGGTCACGGTGGCATTCTTGCCCATGAGCATCATCGCGGCAGGCTTGCCGACGACGAGGCTGCGCCCGATGACGACGGCGTTCTTGCCCTTGCAGTCGATGCCGTAGTAGTCCAGGATCTCCATGCAGGCGGCGGGGGTGCAGGGGGCAAAGCCCAGATCGCTGCGGCCCTCGAACACACCGGCGTTCGACAGGTCGGTCATGCAGTCGACGTCCTTCTTCGGGTCGAGGCGGTTGCAGATCTCATTCTGGTCAGCCTTGAGGTGCTTCGGCAGCGGACGGAACATCAGAACGCCGTGGATGGCGTCGTTGGCGTTGATCTCGTCGATGAGCTTGAGCAGGTCCTCCTTGGAGGCATCCTCCGGCAGGACAAACTTCTGTACGTTGATGCCGATGAGCTCGGCGCGCTTCGTTGCGCCCTTCTCATAGGACAGATCGCTGGGGTTCTCGCCCACGCGGACGATGCCGAGCGTGGGAACGACGCCCTTTTCCTTCAGCGCATTTGCGCGCTCGATGAGCTTTGCATTCAGTGCATCGGTAACTTCTTTGCCCAGTAACTGCTTTGCCATGATATATTTCTCCTTTTTGAGATAAGATTTGTGTTTGAAATTTGGAAGGGCCGGCGACATGCACCGCCTTATTTCTGCGACATGAGGCTCTCAAGTTTGCCATTGCGAGGAGCGAAGCGACGTGGCAATCTCGCAGTACCGGGCCGGATCACAGGAAAGCTGTCGGCGAAAACGTAACTGCCTGCCCGAGATTGCCACGGGCGCAATGCGCCCTCGCAATGACAAATCGGGGGGGCCATCCTCGTTTTATCGACGGCCGGTACGGAACGGCAGTGCAGCGCCGGGCCCGGCTATCCCCGCCCCTACATGGGTCGGTGCATTCGCCGATCATGCCCGGAAATTTGCAGGCTGTTCCCGGGGCGTCGGGGACGCCGCCCCTATGATTGCCGTGGCGTGAAATTACTTGAAGAAGCCGTTCTTGACGGTCTCGAAGATCTCGTCGGCCTTTTTGCCGCAGGTATCGAGCATCTTCAGGCAATAGGCGTTCATTTCCTCGGCCTTTTCGCGGTTCTGGAGCGTCTTGGTATTGATGAAGACGTTCAGGGACGCGGCCTGCAGGGCGGCCTTGACAATGACGGCGCCGCAGCCCGCGTCGGACACGGCGAGGCGGCTGCCCTTCGCAGCAAAGACGGCGATGGCATCCATGGACTCACAGCACAGCTCCATGATGTGCATCGGGACCCTGCAGGCGGTGACGGTGGCGTCCTCAAGCACCGCGGCGCGGTTGGGATCGTCCTTCGGGATGCCATAGGCCTTGGCCAGCGGGACGAAGCCCTCGGCATCGGCGGGGACCTGATCGAGCAGCTCGTTCTGCAGCAGGTCGCACTTGCCCTTCAGGGCGAGGATCTCGGCCTCGACATCGGCATACTTCTTCTTGCCGACGGTCAGGGAGCCGACCATGTTGCCCAGCGCGGTGCCGAGCGCCGCGACAAGGGCCGCCGCGCCGCCGCCGCCGGGAGCAGGCTCGTTGGAAGCAAGGACCGTGACAAACTCACGGCAGGATTTTGTCGTCATATCCATAAGAATATTCTCCTTTGAAGTGATAGAGGGCAGATGCAGGGGCATGGCAGGCCCGCCGGTGGAATGCTGTAGGGGCAGGGACAGCCGGGCCCGTCCGCGGAGCGGCAATCGCACGGCTGATTCAATAGGAAGCACCGTTCCCTGCGCCGTGCCCCCTGATGCGTCATTGCGAGGAGCGAAGCGACGTGGCAATCTCGTGCAGGCAGTCGCAGTTTCGCCGATGGCTTTCCCGTAATCCAGCCGGGTACTGCGAGATTGCACCCCAAGGGCACTTCCTCGCGCTGCGCGCTCAGGGCGCCACGGCCCCTTTGGGGCCTCGCAATGACAAGCCTTTGGTCTTCGCCATTTTAACGGCGGCCCGTTTGTTCCGCCGGTGCAGCGCCGGGCCCGGCTGTCCCCGCCCCTACATGGGACGGCGCATCCGCCGGTCATGCACAGAAATTTACAGCTGCCGACAGCTCATACCGCAGCGGGCAGGGAATCCGAAAAACTCCGGCGGGGATTCCGCCGGAGTTTATGGCATTTTTCGTGAGTTGTCTTAATTAGAACAGGCCGGAAATCTTGCCGTTCTCGTCCACGTCGATGCGCTCGGCAGCGGGGACCTTCGGCAGGCCGGGCATGGTCATGATCTCACCGGTGAGGGCAACGAGGAAGCCTGCGCCCGCGGAGACCTTGACATTGCGCACGGTGACGGTGAAGCCCTTCGGCGCGCCCAGCTTCGTGGGATCGTCGGAGAAGGAATACTGCGTCTTGGCCATGCAGATGGGCATCTTGTCGTAGCCCAGCTCGGTCAGAGTCTTGATCTGCTTCTCGGCGTTCGGCGTGAAGGCCACGTCGTCGCCATGGTAGATCTTCGTGACGATGTCGCGGATCTTTTCCTTGATGGGCTTGTCGAGCTCATAGGAGAAGGTGAAGTCGTTCGGCTGGTCGCACAGACGGATGACCTCGTTGGCCAGCGCGATGCCGCCTTCGCCGCCCTTGCCCCAAACCTCGGACAGAGCAACGTTGACGCCCAGCTCGCGGCACTTATCCTCGACGAGCTTCAGCTCGGCCTCGGTGTCCTGCGGGAAGCGGTTGATGGCCACAACGCACGGCAGCTTGTAGACCTTGGTGATGTTCCCGACATGCTGCAGCAGGTTGGGCAGGCCCTTCTCCAGAGCCTCGAGGTTCTCGACGCCGGTCTCGGCCTTCGGCACGCCGCCGTTGTACTTCAGGGCGCGGACGGTGGCAACGAGGACGACGCAGCTCGGCTTCAGGCCGGCCATGCGGCACTTGATGTCGAGGAACTTCTCAGCACCCAGGTCAGCGCCGAAGCCGGCCTCGGTGATGGTGTAGTCGGACAGGTGCATGGCGATCTTCGTCGCGGTGACGGAGTTGCAGCCATGGGCGATGTTGGCGAACGGGCCGCCGTGGACGAAGGCCGGAGTGTGCTCGAGCGTCTGCACGAGGTTCGGCTTCAGAGCGTCCTTCAGCAGGGCGGTCATGGCGCCCTGGGCGTTCAGGTCACCGGCGGTGACGGGCTTCTCGTCGTAAGTATAGCCGACGACCAGGCGGGACAGGCGGGCCTTCAGGTCCGTGATGTCGGAGGCCAGGCAGAGAACTGCCATGATCTCGGAGGCGACGGTGATGTCGTAGCCGTCCTCACGCGGGGTGCCGTTGACGCGGCCGCCGAGGCCGTCGACGACGAAGCGGAGCTGACGGTCGTTCATATCGACGCAGCGGCGCCAGGTGATGCGGCGCGGGTCGATGTTCAGGCGATTGCCCTGATAAATATGGTTATCCAGCATGGCAGCCAGCAGGTTGTTGGCAGCGCCGATGGCGTGGAAGTCGCCGGTGAAGTGGAGGTTGATATCCTCCATCGGGACGACCTGCGCATAGCCGCCGCCGGCTGCGCCGCCCTTGACGCCGAAGACCGGGCCGAGGGACGGCTCACGCAGAGCGACAAGGACGTTCTTGCCGAGCTTGCGCATACCGTCGGCCAGGCCGACCGTCGTGGTGGTCTTGCCTTCGCCTGCGGGGGTGGGGTTGATGGCGGTGACGAGGACGAGCTTGCCCTGGGTGTGGGTCTCTTCCTTCAGGATGCTGTAGTCGACCTTGGCCTTGTACTTGCCGTACTGCTCCAGATACTTCTCGTCGATTCCCGCGGTCTTGGCGACCTCGGTGATGGGCTGCATGGTGGTTTCCTGTGCGATTTCGATGTCAGACTTAAAACTCATGATGGATGTTCTCCTTCCATAAAATTTGCTCGGGGCCGTCGGAATGGCACCGGCGGGATGAGTTTTGTCATACCGCTGCCCGTTGGAGTGGTTCACGGTATCGTATAAAAACAATCGATATGTTTTTATCGGTTCGGATTATATCACCATATCCGGTTCTTGTCAACAAAAATTTGCGTAAAATTTTTCCTTTTTTTCGCGGATTTGCACGAATTCCGGTGTCCGGCCGCCGGATGACGGAGGAGGACCGAATTGTGTAATCTCAGAAGGCGGGGAAAGGGATTTTTGAAGGAGAAGGTGCAGAAATTGGGAAGCTGCACAGGGCATCGACGGGGCGCTGCAGGGGAAGGGACAGCCAACGGCTGCGCATTGTAGGGGAGGGGCATATGGAAAATGAATACTGAAGACTGAAAAATGAAGAATGAATCATACGCTGGCCAACGGCTGCGCGCTGTAGGGGAGGGGACAGCCGGGCCCGGCGGAGCACCTGCGCAAGAAACAGGCTATCATGAAAATCGTAAACGCCAAAGATTTGTCATTGCGAGGAGGCCGTAGGCCGACGTGGCAATCTCGCAGTATCCGGCTGCATCGTGGGAAAGTTACCGGCGAAATCGCAACTGCCTTCCCGAGATTGCCACGTCGCTTCGCTCCTCGCAATGACAATTCGGGGGGCGTTCACCGTTTTAACGATAGTCTGTCAATTCCGCAGGTGCAGTGCCGGGAGCGGCATGCCGCTCCCCTACAATGCACGGCCGGAGGCCTTGTGAAATTTTTCAACTTTCCATTTTTCACGCCCGCCCCTACATTATATCTGCTCTATAAAATGAACGAAGGCCATTTCTGGCCTTCGCTTTTTTTACAGATTCGCCTTGATCTCGTTGCACAGCAGGTCCCCTGCGACGACGCGGTCCTCGGCCGCGAAGCCGTCGACAAAGTTCGCGCTGTAGAGCAGCTGGGCGCTGGGCGGGAATTCGTCGTCGCCCGCCCACAGGAGCATGCGCAGGCGGTAGTTCCCCAGCAGGGTGAACTCGAAGCCCGCGTCGCCGGCCTGCAGGGGCAGGCCGCCCATGGCGGTGCAGGCAGCGCGGAAGGCCTCCAGCCGCGTACCGAAGCTGAACGCGGCGCGCTGCAGCACGCGGCCCGTGAACGGCTGGATATAGAGCTCGCCCCACGGCATCTCGCGGAAGGTCAGGAAATCGCGTGATCCGGCGGTCTGCTTTCCCTCCAGCAGCCAGCGCATCAGGAACGTCTGCGCGGGCAGGCTCTTCAGGGCCGTTCCGCCCTCGCCGGAGATGGAGAATTCCGGGTGGGTGATCCGATAGGGGTGGCCGAGAAGGGTAATGCGGAACGCGCCGTTCTCAAACGGCGTGCCGGTGCGCGCGGCGGCCTCCTGCGGGTCGAGCGCGGCGAAGCGCTCGCAATAGTGGGCAAACGGGACCTCTTCCTTGTGATTTTCGATCTGCATAACGGCTCCTTATTCCGCCGAGGCGAAGCGCGCGGCGTCGGTGTGCGGGAGGAAGCAGGCCGCGACAAAGGCGTCCATGTAGCCCGGGTGCGTGGACAGCTCCATATAGGTCATGTTGCGGGCGACCTGCTCGACGCGGTCGTTGGCCTCGTCGGACAGGGCCATGGTATATGCGCCTGCGAGGGACGAGTTGCCGATGTAATGGAACAGCTCGAGCGGGACGTTCGGGAACATGCCGATGCGGACGGCGTTGCGCATATTGATGCCGCTGCCGATGCCGCCTGCAACATAGAAGCTCTCGATGACGCTCTCGTCCATATCCATGGCAGCAAGCAGCGTGTCGATGGCGGAGTAGATCGCGCCCTTGGCGCGGATGAAGTTGTCGATGTCGACCTCGTTCAGGGCAACCTCGCGGCCGGTGGCGGATTCCTCCGGCGTGGCGAGGATGTAGCGGCCGCAGCCGTGGCGGTCGTGGGCGACGCGCTTGCCCTCGCGGACGAAGATGCCCTTGGAATTCAGGATCCCGGCGTGGAACAGCTCGGCGATCGTATCGATGATGCCGCTGCCGCAGAGGCCGACGGGCTTCTGGCCCGGCTCGCCGATGATGCCGAACGTCGGCTCCATCGTCTCGGGGTCGATGACGCAGGACTCGATCGCGCCGTCCGTTGCGCGCATGCCGCAGGAGATGTCGCCGCCCTCGAAGGCCGGGCCTGCCGAGCAGGCGCACGAGACCATGAAGTCGCGGTTGCCGAAGACGATCTCGCCGTTCGTGCCGAGGTCGATGAACAGGGACAGCTCGTCGCGGTCCCAGAGCATGCTGGCGAACGTACCGGCGGTGATATCGCCGCCGACATAGGAGCCGATGTTCGGCGCAAGGCGGATGGCGGCATCCGGATGGGCGGGCAGGCCGAGGTCGTGCACGCGCAGGCCGTCCCAGTGGAAGAAGGCGGGGATATACGGCTCCATGCGGACGGGATCGGCGTCCACGCCGACGAACAGGTGGTTCATCGTCGTGTTGCCGGCAACGCACAGGCGCACGATGCGCGCGGGCGGCAGCTTGGCATCCTTGCACAGGGTCTGCATCAGCGGGACGAGCGTCTCCTTGAGAATGGCGTCCTGCAGCTTCTTGCGGCCGCCGGGCTTGCCCTGCTCGATGATGCGGTTGATGACGTCCGCGCCGTAGCGGATCTGGCCGTTGCCGCCGGACGCCTTGGACAGCAGGCGGCCGTCCTTCATGTCGAACAGCACGGCGGAGACCGTCGTGGTGCCGATGTCGATGCCGACGCCGCACAGCGGGAGGGTGTCGTTCTGGCCGGTCACGTCGAAAACGGTGAAAATACCGTTCTGCAGCTCTCCGAGGACGCGCACGGCAAAGGCGTTGTCGCGCAGGGCCTTCGGCAGGCGGCGCATGGCGTACCACGGCAGACGGACGGCGTCGATGCCGTCCTGCGCCTCGAGCGCGCGGGTCAGGCGCTCGTTATCGGGCATGGTGTCGTCGAGCGTCGGCTCATCGAGCTGAAGGTCGACGGCGCGGAAGCCGTTGCCGAGGCTGATGCCTGCACCCTGGACGCCCGCGAGCAGCTCCTCGAAGATACGGATCTCCTCGCCGCTGGACAGGTCGGCCGTCTTCATGCGGCTGCGGTAGGCCGAGGCGATGTCCGGCACGAGCACCACGGCGTCGGACGCCGCGTGCATGCAGCACGAAAGGCGCCAGCCGTCTGCATACTCCTCGTCGGAGATATGGGACGTCTGCGGGCCGGTCAGCTCGCCGGAGACGAGCTTCACGCGGCACTTGCCGCACGAGCCGTTGCCGGAGCACGGCGCATCGATGGCGACGTTGGCCTTGCGCGCGGCGTCGAGCACGCTCTCCTCCGGGGAGACCGAGATCACAACGGGCTTTTCATCGTTTTCAAATTGGAAGGTCAGTTCAAACATGAGCGGTGATTCTCCTAAATTCTATATTCCGCCGGGGCGGGAGGGTTCAGATTATGCAGGGAGAGGCAAATGGAAAAGTTGAGCGAGGCCGCCAGCCGTGTTGTCATTGCGAGGCCCAGAAGGGGCCGTGGTGCCCTGAGCGCGCAACGCGAGGAAGTGCCCTTGGGGTGCAATCTCGGGAAGGCAGTTACGGTTTCGCCGATTGCTTTCCCACGATGCTGCCGGGTACTGTGAGATTGCCACGTCAGCCTACGGCCTCCTCGCAATGACAAGTCGGGGGCTGTCACCATTTTAACGATACACTGTGCCAACCGTCCGTGCAGCGCCGGGCCTGGCTGTCCCCTCCCCTACAAGGTGCAGCCGGGGCGTCAATATCGGTACTGTTATATCGATTCTGATTATAGCATCGGACAGGGCGGCTGTCAACCGGGAAACAACGCCGGGACTTCATAATCCGCTTGTCAAAAAAGCCCTCCAGAGCTTTTTTGACAGTCTGTTAATAATATACCGTGCTCGGGTCGCAGAGACGGATGAACAGCTTGCCGTCCTCGATCCACATGCAGCCGTCGGCGGGGTAGTTCGGGGCAGCGGCAATGCTGTCTGCGTACTGCGCCAGCTCGTCGTCTGTGGCGTAGCGCGTTCCCATGCCGGTGGACATCACGATCATGCGCAGGCGGCCGTATTCGTTGATCTGGACGGAGGCTGTGCTGCGGCCGTCCATGATGAACGGCGTGCCGCTCCACAGGTCGCGCAGTGTCGGGTCCTCCACATACTGACCGACAAAGACGATCTCGAGATCGGGCGTGTAGCCCTCCATCGAGCGGGCGCGCGTGAGCATGGAGGTGTAATAGCTCGCCATGATCTCATTGGAATAGTAATTCGTGCGGTAGCAGCCGTTGCAGAACCATGCATACCCTGCCGACGCACCGGCAAGACACAGGCAGGTCAGCAGGCTGACCCACCGGCGCACGGCGTCGCGCCTCCAGCGCAGGCCGTCGCCCACGATGAGCGGCAGGTAGAACAGCGTGACGACGCCGTAGGTCATGAGCGTATGCGTCGCCGTTTCCGGGGCCATGATGAAAATGCCGTTTGCCGCAATGGGCAGGGCAGCCAGCAGGAGCACGACCGTGACGATCTTCTTCCAGTCGCGGTCCCGCCATGCCAGCGCAAGGCTGACGGCGGACAGCAGCAGGGAGGCCCACATGGCCCAGCGGATGAGCCGCGAATTCGTCAGGAAGGCATAGCCGGTCTTCGGCAGCAGGTAGAAGCAGCGCACACAGCGCACGAGCATCTGCGGCAGCTCGGCAAAGTTCAGCTTGCCCATGTTGTTGATGCCGCGGTAGGCCGTGAGCGTCTCGTGATAGAGGCGCAGGCACAGATGCAGCAGCAGAAAATACACCGCCATGGCAGCCGCGAGCACCCCGACAAAGCGCAGCGCGCGCAGGGCGACGGTCTTCCACGGAGTCTCGCTGTCGAGGCACTGCTGCAGCAGGCGCAGCACAAGCAGGGCGGCGGCAAGGGGGAAATAGGCCTGATAGACACCGATGGAGCAGGCGAGCGTCAGCGACGCGCCGACGAACCAGCCCCAGCCGCGCCGGTCCGCCATCCAGACGGCCACGGCCGCCAGCAGGACGGCGAAGAGGTAATAGTGCACGGTGAAGGAAAACAGCATGGCCGAGGCCGCGGCGGGCCATGCCGCCGTGATGGCCGTGAGCACGGCGCACTGCCACGGCTTCTGCAAATGCAGCGCGCGCCAGAGGAACTGGCAGGCAAGGCCAAGAAAGACGAGACCGAGCAGGCCGTTGAACAGGGGCAGGTTGAAGTTGCCCATGGCGTACCCGACGGTATCACCCAGAAGCGTCAGCATCCAGCGGCCGGAACGCAGGCCCGTTCCGTAGCCCTCCGGTGTGCAGACGATGTTGTCGTAGTTATTGATGTTGCCGACCAGCACATAGAGATAGCAGGCAAGCGCCGTCAGCACAAAGGCAGCGGCGCTGAGCTGGGTGCGGCGGTCGCACAGGGCGGCGGCAAGGCCGCGCTGCACGCGGGGCAGCGGATCTCTCATCCTAATATCCTCCGATCTCTTTCCCTTCGGATATCCCCGGCAAGGGGACCGGCAGGCCGGTCCCCCGCGCGGGGTCTTGCGCAGCGGAGGCACGCCGCGCGGTTAAGCAGCACCGCATCATTCCGTGAAAGCATTCGGCGAAAAATATCCGGTGAAGGCCGAAGCTGCAATGATGCGGTGCTGCCCTTACTGTTCCGTAACGACAGCGAAGAACACGAGCGGCTCGCCGCCGCGGTTCTGGAGCATATGTGTGCCGCCCTTCGGGCAATAGTGGCACTGCCCGGCCTGCACGGTCTCTACGGTGTCGCCGACGGTGAACGTGGCCGTGCCGGAGACGATGTACATGATCTCGCTGTTCGTCTCGTGGGTGTGTCTGCCGATGGAAGCACCGGGCATGAGGCGGTCGAGCATGATGCAGTTCCGGCCGTCGGCATAGGCCTTCTTCAGCAGCTCCTTCTCGCCGCCCTTAAAATTGGGAACGCGGACTTCTTCGATCTTCGAAAAATCGATCAGCATGATAAATGGAACTCCTTTGGTGTATCTTAATTAATCAGAAAGCGCATGAGGATGGTAGCAACCTCCGCGCGGGTACCGCCGCTCTGCGGGGCAAGGTAGAGCTGCTTATGATCCAGTCTGCCGCTGATCAGCTTCGTCTGAACGGCCCACTGCATCGGCGCTCTTGCATAATCGGAAACCGCACCAGCATCGGTGAAAAGGTCCAGCGATGCGCGGTCGCTGACGTCCACGCCGCGATAGGCAGCATAGCGATACAGGATCGTGGCGATCTGTTCTCTGGTCACAGTCCCATTCGGATCGAACTTGCCGTTACCAACGCCGTTTACGATCCCGTTCTCCGTGGCCCAGATGACACCGTCCGTATACCATGTCCCTTCCGGCACATCCGTATAGGGCGAGGTCCCGACGGCCGAGCCGCCGTCCAGACGCCACAGCACCGTCACGAGCATGGCGCGGGTCATCGTTCCGTTGGGGTCGAATTTCTCCGCGGCGACACCGTTCATCAGGCCGTTATAATAGGCAAAGGAAACCGCGCTGTAGTACCAGCTGTCTCCCGCGACATCATCATAGGGAAGCGCCAGGATATCGTAGATATTGGCATAGGGGAAGCGCTGATGCTTGACCAGCTCCTCCGCCGGAGTCCCCGGATAATAAAGCAGGAGCTTGGCCTCTGAAGAAACGTCTCCGAAGCAGTCGCTGCCCAGATAGGTCAGCGTCGGCGGGAGCACCGCATAATCCTCGCCCACCATCCAAAGTGCGCCCGACTCGATCCGGGTCAGCGGATAGGTGTCGATGTAGCTCGGCAGGAACGGATCAAAGTAGCCGCCCTGCCCGTCATTATAAATCGCCGCCTCTCCGTTCTGGATACGGAACTCCATATTGGCATAGATACCCGTGATGGTGCCGTCCTCAGCGTGGTTTTTGATAAAGGTCGCGCCTGCGCGCTGCGCGTATTCCGCACCGGCGGAGCCCTCGGCGGCATAGAGGTGAATCCACCAGGAATTCCAGAGCTCCTTTTCGGTCTTGCCGAATTCCTGAAGGCTGTTCGGCAGCGTCAGATCGACAGAATGGGCGATCTGATCACACGAGTTGTAGAATGCATAATCGCCAACGGACGCAACGCCCTCGCAGAGGAACACGCTGCCCAGCTTGCCGCGACCCTGATTGTAAAAGGCATAGCTGTCAACGCGCCGGACGGTCGCCGGGATCACAAGCGCGGTAAAAATATTCTGCGTATAGTAGCTATCGACCTGATCCGGCGTCGCATAAGTAGCAATTCGTGTCACAGGATAATCGCCAACATAGGCAGGTACGTTCAGGACGAACTTTTCCTCTGAAATTACATGGGCCAGCGTCGCCTCGCCGTTCTGGATCCAGAAGGTGAAGCCGTCGGCTTCCACCTCCTGCACACCGGGCACCTCGCCGGTATACTGGACCGGGCGGCCAAAGGCGCGGGCATATTGATCGGCTGCCGAATATTTCTCGCAGGACAGCGTACCGGTAATAAACAGACTGTTGGGCGCAATGTCCGTCACAGTGGCAGGAATATAAAGCTCCCGCTGGAGGCCGGCCAGCGCGTAGTCCTCCAGCCGCTTCAGATGCTTCGGCAGATTGAACTGCAGCTCCTGCTTGTTCGCAAACAGATGATCTCCGAAGGCCGTGACCGGCAGGCCCTCGATCTCATCGGGGATCACCACCGTTCCGGAATCCGGGCCAGTATAGGAGGTCAAAATGACCTCGTTGTTCTTGATCTCATAGGTAAACGGAAGGGCATCCTCTGCCTGCAGGCACGGGGTAAACAGGCTCAGCAGCAGAACGACGACCAGAAATCTGGCTGCATATTTCATATGTGTGTTCCTTTTCGTTTTTGGAATCCCAGGCAGTGGGGGAACGATTTGGTTGTTTTCGGCATCGTTTCTATGGCGCAAGGCCCCGAATTGTCATTCCGAGGAGCGAAGCGACGTGGAAATCTCGCAGGACCCGGGTGGATAACAGGCACGTTCCGACAAAATCGTGACTGCCTTCCCGAGATTGCCACGGCCCCTTCGGGGCCTCGCAATGACAATTCGGGGGTGCTTGCCATTTTAGCGGCAGCCGGTACGAATCGTTCGTGCAGCGCCGGGAGCGGCATGCCGCTCCCCTACAACGCACGACTGACGGCCTTGCGAAATTTTTCGCTTTCCTTTTTCAATTTTCCATTTGCCGCATGTCCCGCCCCTGCAAAGTGCGCATGTTTCGAAAATGCGGCGGGCGGGCTGGGCCGCCCGCCGCGCTGCGGGTCTTACATCAGGGGCTCGAGGCCGAGGACCGGGTGGTTCTTCTCGGTCAGGAAGTCCATGAGGGCATCGCAGTCCTCGCAGATCGTCTCGTCGGCGATCATATCGGTGAAGTTGTCGATGCCGTACAGCTCCTTGGCGGTGCGGTTCAGGCGCTCGGCGACGTCGTCCTTCAGCTCCTTCGGCATCCAGACGATACGCTCGATGCCGCCCTCGGCGGCGATGAACTTCTTCGAGGAGATGAAGTGACGGCCGTGGCCCATATAGCCCGGCGTCTGCACGCCGCCGCCGGTGCAGGAGGCCAGCTCGCCGAACGTCATGCCGACGGGGGTCATGCCCTTATACTCACGGTTGACGACGATGAAGCCGTTCGAGACCGGCTCGATGCCGCAGATGCATTCGAAGCAGCCGCAGGAGGTCATCGGGTCCTCGAGAATGGAGTAGAGCGTGACGTTCTCGACCGCGCCGTGCGTGGCTTCCTGGATCATCTTGTTGACGGACTCATAGCGGCCGGTGCGCTCGTCGAGGCAGCCCTCCTTGAAGATCGGCTGGCACGGGCCCTGCGGGTTCAGCTCGTTCGTCGCCTTGGCATCGAGCCAGGAAACGGCGCCGCACAGGCCGAGACGCTCCGGGGTGACGACGCAGCAGTGCGCCGGGGCGAAGCTCTGGCAGAGGATGCAGGTGTAGAAGCGGTCGACGGACTCATCCGTCATGGACAGCAGGCGGTCGTCGCGCTCATTGTAGCGCGGCATGGCGACCTCGTCGCGGAACTTCTCGGCAGCGGCCTCGTCCGTGATGAGCGTGACCTGGCACTTATCGACGACGGCGTCGAATTCGTCCATGATCATATGGTACAGGACCTCGCCGAAGTGCTTCAGGCGCAGCCCCTTGGCGAAGGCGTCGTTCGAAACGCGCACGCGGACCTGATTGCGCTGGCCGGTGTGCATGACGCCCTCCATGTAGTTGAACCAGGCGTGGATCTTGCGCTCGATGACGGACTCGAAATCGGCCTGCATCTTCGCGCCCGCGACCTCGATGAACGTGCACAGGGCGTAGTTCTTCTCGCCGCCGTCCATATCGTCGCCGAGGATGGTGATCTTGTGGTCCTCGATTTCGGACGGATCGCGCATGAGCACGAGCTCGGCCGTGGCGTTCTTGCCGGACCAGTATTCGGTGTGCATGTCGGCCTTGCGGATGATCTCGCCCTCAAAGGCGGCCGCAAAGGCGACGGGGATGGGCAGCTCCTTCGTCTTGATCTTGATGTTGCGCAGCTCGAGGGAGTGCTTGACGGTCAGGCTGTGATCCAGCACAGATTCCAGTGCGCCGGGGACCTGATTCTCGCCGAGGTCGATGTCGACGACGACCGGGAAGCCCAGGGCGATGGCGCCTGCGCCCGCGGAGACGACGACATTGTCGATCGCGCCGAAGGTATTGACGAACGCGGGGACGCGCTCCTTCGTGTACTTCAGCAGGCCGGGCAGGTCGCCGGGCTGGACATTGCCGAAGATCAGGGCCGCGCGGATGGCGACGGTGACGACGTGGATGACGGCGGTGACGTCATGGCCGAGCGGCACGACGCGCAGCTCGAGGCCCATCTTCACGCCGCCCTCGGCGCACTGGTCGATGACGCCGCCGATGAGGAACGTCAGGATGCCCTTCGACTGGTAGTCCTTGACGACGGACACGACGTCAGCGGCATTGTCGGCCTTGCCGAGCACGACGGCCACGCCGGGGATATCGCCCGTGACGAGCGGGACGCCCAGCGAACGGATGACGGGATCGGGCACAAAGCCGATGCCGGTCTCGGCGGCATAGGGGTCCGCGCCGTCCAAATACTTCAGGCCCTCGATGATCTCCGCGCCGACGGCAGTGGCGAGGCCGGCGTTCAGCGCCTGACCGAGGTCCTCCTGATCGGTGATGAGGCTCTTGAGCACGCCCACGCAGGCGGGCAGGTCGCCGAGCTTGGCCACCTTCACGCCCGTTGCGGCGTAGATGGTGGGGAAGAAGTAGGCCGTGTCGGGGAAGGCAATGGCCTTGTCTGCGCCGTGCTTGGCGATTGCGTCGTTGACGGCGCCCTCAGTCAGACCGGCTACGGCATGCGAGCCGCCATAGATGAGATCGGTTAATACACTCATTTCGGTTTCCTCCTGATGAAAAATATCAAATTTGCGGATGCAAATCAGATGTTACAATTTGTTAAATAATGCGTTTTATGTACGGGCGGGGCATGCCCCGCCCGTCCGCAAAGCGGCAAACGTAAGGCCAATCCGGTGCAGCGCACCGTTTCCAGCGCAGCACCGCCTGATGTGTCATTGCGAGGAGCAAAGCGACGTGGGAATCTCCTGCAAGCGGGTACATTTTCGCCGGGATTTTCCTGTTATCCGGCCGCATACTGCGAGATTGCACCCCAAGGGCACTTCCTCGCGCTTCGCGCTCAGGGCGCCACGGCCCCTTTGGGGCCTCGCAATGACAAGCCGCGATCTAGCGCGCAAATGACGGGACGCCGTCGCGGATGCGGATAGTGCAGGTCTCCCCTGCGGAGAATTCCATGGTATCCAGCGGCTCCTGCTGGTCCCGGTCCCGGAGCACAACGGTAAACGGGGCATCCTGCGCGGTGAAATATCCCTTTTTGCCGTCCCGTTCATAGCGGACGCGGCTCTCGCCGCTGCCCGTTACCTCCAGATAGGTTCTCGTGCCGGTCGAAATACCCACTTCATACTGCATATTTTCGCCGGTCGCCTCGACGGTGGAGCGGGTGTATTCCACGTTCTGAAGGCCGGGGCTCTCCACGGCGCGGAAATCGTCGCCGTCGAAGGAGAGGCAGATCGAGCGAGCTTCCGCCTGCTCCGGTTCAAACCGGACGGAGAACGACTCGCTGAAGCGGACCTGCACGGAAGTCGACCCCGGCACGAAATCCACTGTGAAATGGCCGTCCAGCACCGGCATCGTACCGCTCCATACTTTGTCTGCAAAATGAAGCTCCTGTCCCTCCGCATTGACTATGGTGAGGCTGTCCTCGCTCACAAAGCTGAACCGCGTCTCTTTTGGTTTGGATTCGCTTCGGCAGGCCGTGCACAGGAGGAGGCAGAAAAGCAGGAGGCAATCCCGGATTATGTGTTTTCTTTTCATTCGGTTTCCTCCTGATGAAAATTCGCAGGCGCAAATCATATGTTACATTTTATACAGCAGTCTGTTTTATATTGAGCAGGGCATGCCCCGCCCGGCGCGGTACTGCCGAACCGGGCCGGTTGACGTTAAAAACGATACTGGCCCCCGAATTGTCATTCCGAGGAGGTGAGCCAACTTGGATGCAAAAAATCACCACTGCTATTCGCCAACTGTTTTCGTGGGCAAAGGCACAATCCGCGCAGTCTCCGATTCGCTGACCTCTGCGGAACCGGAATATGCCTTGCCCCAGATCACCTCGACACTGCTTTGGCCCTGTGTGCCTTCGACCGTAAAGAACGCACTGCTCGGTACGCGGAACATGTCGATATCTATGTAGTTGTCATAGCCGTGGCCACCATAGGAAGACTCATATCGCTCCATCGTGCCAAAAATGGCCCCATCGTCGCGATAGGTGAGCGATTTCCCCTCTGCATTCGTCACGGTACAGCTGCTCCCATGCCGGAATACGATCCAGCATTCCAACTCCGCAACGTCAGGCGATGTCCGGCAGCTCATCAGCAGGGTGGAGGCCAAAGCGAGCACGACAAATAGGGAAATGCGTTTGAGAAGCATTTTCATAGATATACCTCCCGCTATATCACATTATAGATGCAGTTCAAAATTCAATCTATTTACTATTTACGTGCACTTGATATAATACGTGATAGCGAGCTTCAGTAAAATCGTCTTGTGTCAATTGTCCTAAATTACTAACCTCCCCACTACGTCCTTCTTGCTTCAGCAGCGATGCATTGGCGTAACATGCATAGTCGTTAACCATATTCAGCTCTTTACTCATCATAACATTCTGGTATGTATTGTGTATAATGTCGTACAAACCAGCAACGTATTCATTTGTACTTTGCACTTCCATGCATCCTGATTTTAGTTTCACGTTGACATTTTTCTCTTCGTTTCCGATTAATTCATAGCTTATATGTTGATCTTCTAATGTTGATATCGAAATCAAATATTCGATATCATTGCCTACTACAGATACCGAATCTGTCGATATCTCAGCATATTGGGCTCCGGTTGCGTCAAGGGTACAATATCGACTTTTCCAGTCAACAGAAAATCTGCTATCATTGTTGCTTGTCTCATACACAAAAGATTGGCTATATGGAACCAAATAGCTATCCGTTTTAATTTCGGTATCGTATCCGCAATAGTGCGTGTCTCGCACATCCATTGTTCCAGAATAAGTACCTGAGTCCAAAATCAGAGACTGCCCCTCAGCATTTGTAATTCTACAGGCACAGTTCTCCTTCACAGTAATCCATATATATTCTGTATCATTGGCCTGATTATCAGTTGTTTCTGCAGTTACATCTGCAGTACTATAGTTTGAAGGTACACTTCCTGCTTTATTATAGTCGCCATCTATGTCCAATTTCAGGAACTGATAGAAGTCAGCAGCATACTCAACACGACGGTTGACCTTTGTACCATCCGCTAAGAAGAAAGCAGAAGCATCCGATTTAATTTTAATTGTTTGCTCAGAACTCAAATTGGGATCATAACAGGATATTTCGTAATACTCTCCCACAAGTCTCGGCATTCCGTATAATACTATAGCATGTGCAAAAGTCGTTCCATCTGTGTTGTCGGTTTTATATCCCACTAATACTATCCCATAAGTGCGCAATGCTGAAAGCAACGGCGCATACATGCTTGAACTTCCAGTGTTGACATCCCTAAGTTTTATGACGCTACGAATATTTTGCGACAATTGATACAAATGTATAATATTTTCTGAACTAGGAAATTGAACCCCATCATTTCTATCCTTAACCAGTCGATGCATTGAGCTAGACGTGGCCGGCGCTGGTTGGCTATACATAGTTCTAGCATTGACGGAGAGGTTCCCATTGAAATCTATAATTCCCTTTTTATCCAGTAGCATAGATAGGCTCATTCCAAAACAAGCTCCACTACTTGGGAATTGAAGCATTTCGTTAATGCTCTTTAATTCTTCTGAAGTAGCAGCATCTGCCAACTTATTGTATGCACCTGAACTCAATCTAAAAATTCTGTATCGATATATTTCATTTCCAACAGTTCTATACATATCATCAAATACAAAGTTTGATAATGAATTCAGAAACTTGAAATTATCCTTCCCAAACCGAATTCCGTCGACATTACAGCCGTAACGTGTGATCCAGAGGGCAAGCTCCTTGCGATAGACCCCGGCCTTGGGATAGAGCAGCTTGGAAGAGCCGCTTGCAAAAATAATCGCATTGCTGACCGCCCAGTACATTGGTGGCCTAGCATAGTCATAAATAGACGAATAGTCTCCGCAGCCGGAAATGGAGCCATATAATAGGGTGTGCCGCCGACATAGTTTTTCAGATAGCGCCACAGGAACGTCATAGCCTGTTCCCGTGTGACCTGTTCATCCGGTGAAAACGTCGTTGTGGTCGTGCCGGTTACAATGTTGTATTTCACGCCCCACTTTACCGCATTGTAGGCATAGTGACTTGATGAGATGTCGGTGAAGGACACTGCGGCAAAGCTGGATGGGGAACCGGCATAGCGGTAAAGCGTTGTGATGAACATGGCGCGCGTCACCATTTCGTTTGGGGAGAAGGAGCTTGTGGACACGCCGTTCATGATCCCGTTGTCCGTGACATAGTTGATCGCATCAAAGTAATCCGGAAGGGCAGAGCGCGTTACATCGGTGTACTGCTTGGCAGAAGCGCAGGGGATCGCTGTGAGAAACAGCGCAAGCAGCAGGCAAACAGCTATCGTTCGTTTTGTCCAAGTTTTCATGTTTCTTCCTCCTGTTATATTTTTCATTTATCTGATCCGCGGGCGTTTCCGCATCGCGGGGCAGATACCTGCGCAAGAGAAGGGAAGGCGAAAAGATCGGATGTATGGCTCATTGTCGATTTTCCTGTGAAGGGCTATTCCAATGCAGAAGGGGACTGGTGCACCGCAGCATTTCCCTGACGTGGGAATCTCGCAGTACAAGGATGGATAACAGGCAGGCTATGGCGAAAACGTGACTGCCTTCCCGAGATTGCCACGTCGGCCGTTGGCCTCCTCGCAATGACAAATCGGGACTGGTGCCGTTTTAACGATGGCTTGTACGGGCTGCCAGTGCGTCGCCGGGAGCGGCATGCCCCTCCCCTACAACGCGAGGCCGGGGCGCATCGGGGCATGGGGAAAATGCGGGCTTTTTTCTTCATTTTCCTGCATTTTCTCCATGCTCCGAGAATGCGGCTGCACCCAGCCCCGAATGCTCGGGGCTGGGTGACAGGGTTCGCGGATCAGATCTCCAGATAGCTGTCGGAATACAGCTCGTTGTTCTTGAAGATATCGCAGGACTTGATGGTCTCCATCAGGCGCAGGTCGTTCGGGTTGACGATGGCAGAGGTCAGGCCCTGCATCATCGCCATGGCGACGAGGGCGGAGTCCATGATCGGGCGGAGGGTCTTCGGCGCACCGTTGGAGTTGTTGGACAGGCCGCCGGTGGACTTCAGGCCTTCATCGGAGAAGAGCTTGATGGCGTTCAGGACGTCCATCTGCTTATCCTGCATGCCCTTGACGACAAGGAACAGCGGGTCGAACCACAGGTCCTCGGCCTCCATGCCGAGCGCCATGCCGCGATCGAGCATGGTGTGGCAGTGGTGCATACGCTCGTCGTTGTCCTTCGCGATGCCGTCGGCGGAGCAGAGGGCGATGACGATGGCGTCGTTGGCGGCTGCCAGGTCGATGTTGGAGATACGGGAGCCTGCATCGGCGGAGTTGACGATGGGCTTGCCGTTCGTGCGGTTATAGACGCGGATACCGGCTTCGATGGCCTTCTTGTTGGCGGTATCGAGGGCCAGCGGGACGTTGTTGAAGTTCTCCTGCAGGAGCTTGACCGCCCAGGTCATGAGCTCGGGGCCGTTGGACTCGGCAGGGCCGATGTTGACGTCCAGATAGGTGGCGCCGGCCTTGATCTGCTGTGCGGCACGCTCGAGGATGGGATCCGGGTTGAACGTGGCCATGGCCTCGCGGATGACCGGGCTGATGCAGTGGATGCGCTCGCCGATGGTGACGAACTTCTTGGACTCGACATTGCGCTGCTTGTAGGTCACGCCGAGATCCTTGTGCGGGATCTCCGGAATGACGATCTTGGAATAGTCGATGGGAGCGTCGGCGTCGACGGCTTCCTTCTTCTCTTCCTTCGGCTTCTTCGTGGCGGCGACGGCCTCTGCAGCCTTGATGTGCTCGCCGTCCTTGAGGAACTTGACGATCTCAACGGCCTCGCGGGTGCCGACGACGACGTTCCAGTCGGGCAGCTTGTCCTGGATCTCGCCCTTCATGACGGCGACCTTGCCGGGGATGACGAGCGTGCGGTTATTGATCTTCTTATCCAGCTCGAACTCGTCGAAGAACTTCTTGATGGAGCTGGAGGAGAACTTGCCGGCGGCCCATGCCGTCAGGACGGACATGCCGGAGGCGTCGGTGATGAGCAGGTTGACCGGCACATTGGAGCGCTCGATCTCGCCGGAGACGAGGAAGTAGGTCAGGGCGAAGTCGACGGTCAGCATGCAGGGATCGTCGGGCGTTGCGCCGTTCATCGGGTAGATGCCGGGCGCGACCTTCATCGGCTTCTGCGGGTCGGTGAAGACGTTCTGGCGCAGGCCGTACAGAGGCAGGGCCTCGGCATAGCCGATGCGCTCCATGACGATGATGGAGCCGTACTTCAGGGTGAAGACGGCGGCCAGAGCGGTCTCGAGGTGCTCGTCGCCTGCGGCCAGCTTGGCCAGATCGACGATGGAGGGATAGCCGAACGTGCGGTCGCCGTCCTTCAGCGCGGTGCGGCGGACGAGCACGGTGTTGGCGAACGTCTCCTTGACGGTCTTACCGGTGACGTCAATGATGAGGTTCTTGTTGCCCGCGGCCTCGAGCTTGGCGATGAGGTCATGCAGCTCGGACAGGCTGTCGGCATGGACGCCGAGGGTCACGCCCGCCTCAGTGGCGATGGCGCTCATCTCCTCGTAGTTCTCCGGCGTGGCGCCGTTGAGGATGGGCTTGCCGTCCTTGCAGATGGCAAGGGCCTTCTTCGCGCACTCGGGGCAGGTGCAGTTGAGAATGAGGGTGCGGCCCGTTGCGGCGGCCTTCTTGACGAGGTCTTCCCACTTGCCGGCGGAATCCTTCTCGCAGCGGACCATGACGAACTCGATGTACTCGCGCTCGCCGATGCGCTCATAGTCGACCTTCTGGATGTCGGCCAGCTTCTGATCGGCAGCGGCCTCGTCCATGCAGGTACAGACGGGAACGGCGAAGCGGTTGCGGTTGACAAGGGTCTTCTCGTGGCGGAACAGGACGGTCTCGCCGCCGAGCTTGATGTCATTGCCGACCGTGATGGTCTTCATGGGAGGCGCAGTGGCCTCGGAGAGCTTTGCCTTGGCTTCTTCGGAGAAGTACGGGCATTTATCCAGAGCGACGGCGCCCTGTGCGACCTTCATGCAGAAGGCCATGCAGGTGGGGCTGCCGCATTCCTTACAGTTTTTCTTGGGAGAGAGCTTAAAGATATCCAAGCCTTTCAGTGCCATTGTATGTTCCTCCTTCCGCTCAGACCAGCGCTTCGATCATCTCGCTGATGGCCTTGATGGCCGCGGGATGACGCATGATGACGGCATCGGAGCCGCCGGCGAGGCAGGCGGCAGCCGTGGTGATCTCCATCTCAATGCCGCGCTCCTCGGCGCTGCCCCATTCGGGCATATCGGCCTCGCTGACCATGGATTCCTTGACGGACCAGGTCTCGGGGGAGACGGGCGTGAGGATGGGCATCTGGAGCTGCGTGTCGCTCTGGGCGAGGGCAGCCGCACGGATGCGGTCGAGGGTAGAGGCAACGTACTCATAGCCGTAGCCCGCTGCGGCGGAGCCTGCGTTCATGACGATGGACGTCGGGGCGACGCCGAGCTGCGTCATCAGGACGTTGAGCTGCTTGGCAAGGTTGATGTCGACGGCGGACTCTGCGCCGACCTTCTGGCCATAGGCCATGACGGCGGAGGCGCCGACGGACTTGTAGTTCTCCTCACGGGCGGAGAAGACGAGGATGTTCTTGCCCTGCAGGGCCTCGGAGACCTTCGTGAAGAGCTCCGCATCCTTCTCGATGTTCTTGCAGCCCATGATGACGAGGGGCAGATCCGTTGCATCGGCAACGGACTTGGCGATCTCGACGCACTCCTCGATGGAGCGGTTATCGCCGTTGGGGTCAGCGCCTTCGAAGTGGAGGCAGATGAACGATGCGCCGTGCATCGTCTCCACGCGCTTTGCCATGTCGGCCACGGTCTGGCAGCCGGCATAGAATTCCTGCAGACCGGCCTGCGGATAAGCCGCCATGCCGTGGTCGGTGATCTCTACGCCGATCTTCGGCGCATTGGTGATGGGCGCGTCGAATGCGTAGAAGGGCAGAACGTTAATGCCGCCGAGCGTGACTGCCTTGTCACCAGTGCCGATGGTAACAGAGCTGATCGACGAATTGAACGCCTGCGTTTTGGGTTCAAAAGACATTGTGTTTTCCTCCTGAAATGGTTGATCGGGAAGCCGGACCGGACGGCCGGGCCTCCGTTGGTTCTCCGATAAGAAAGAAAAAGGGATTTTACGGCAGCGCCGCACAATTCAGCGGGAGCATGCGATTGTGCGGGGCTGCCTCACAGGCTCAGGTCCTGCATGATCCCGTGCAGCGCCCGCTTGACCGGGCTGGCATCGGGGATCTTCGAGCTGGGCTTGCCGTCGCAGTCCGCTTCGTAGACGGCATCGTCCTGTGGGAGGACGCCGGCGAGCTCCAGATGATGGGCCTCGATCTCCTCGCGCACGCCGTCGGAGAGAACGCCGCCGGGCGCACGGTTGATGATGAGCTTCATGAGGCCGGGCTTCAGGTCCAGCTCGCGGACCATCTCGGCGATGCGGGCAACGGCCTGCACGCCGCGGCGCGAGCAGTCGGAGACGAGCAGCAGCGCATCGACATGCGGGAGCGTCCCGCGGGCGATGTGCTCCATACCGGCCTCGTTGTCGATGACGACATAGCGGTAAGCGCCGATATACTTGTCGAGCAGGGTCTTGAGCACGCCGTTGACGTAGCAGTAGCAGCCCTTGCCCTGTGTGCGGCCCATGACGAGCATGTCGAAATCGTCCTCCTCCGCCAGCGCGGATTCAAAGCGGTATTCGGCATAGTCCGCCTTTGTCATGCTCTTGGGGATCGTATCGCCGCGGAGCTCCGCCTGCGCGATCTCCTCGCGGATCTGGCCGAGGGAGACACCGGCTTCGACGCCGAGGACCTCGTTCAGATTGGAATTGGCATCCGCGTCGACGACGAGCAGCGGACCCTTGCCGCCCTTGATGAGGGCGTCGATCATCATGCCGCAGACCGTCGTTTTTCCGACGCCGCCCTTTCCGGCGACAGCAATGGTATAGGCCATGGGAAAACCTCCTTTATGCAGTGGGGGGAACTGCCGGACGGCGGAGCCGCCCGGCAGCAGGATAATCAGTTCGTGTTGCCAAAAAATCAGATGAGGTCGACGATGCCGGACTCCTTGACGATGCGGGCGACGTCGTCATACTTGTTCAGGGCATACAGATGGATGCCGTTGATGCCGCAGACGCGATACTCGTCGATGAGCTTGATGGTATACTCGATGCCGGCTTCCTTGAAGGACGCCTTCTTGGCAGCGATGGACTCCTCGGACTCGTTCGGAGCGAACGGATTCGGGAAGATCCAGTTCTTGGAGATGATCTCGCACAGGTCGCGGGACATCACGCAGCCGTTGCGGGAGAGCGCCATGTTGATGGTGGCGGCGGCGTCGAGGACAGGCATGATACCCACATCGACCGGCAGCCAGATGCCGGCGGCGCGGATGGCGTCCATCCAGTAACGGAACTGGTCCATATCCCAGCAGAGCTGGGTCATGATGTAGTCTGCGCCCTCATCCTGCTTCTGCTTCAGGAAGGAGATGTCGGCTTCCAGAGAACGGCAGGCAATGTGGCCCTCGGGGGAGCCTGCGACGGCGATGGTGAACTTGTCGCCGAATTCCTTGCGGACGAACTTCACCAGCTCGGTGGCATAGTGCAGGTCGCCGTTCGTGCCGGTCCAGCCAAAGGGAATGTCGCCGCGGAGCGCGAGCATGTGGTCGATACCGTTGTCCAGATAGGTCTGGAGCTGGTCCTTGATGCCTTCCTTGGTGTTGGCCACGCAGGTGAAGTGCGTCACGGGGGTGCACTTGCCGTCGGCCTTGATCTTCTTCAGGACCTCAAGGTTCTTGCCGACGTTCGTGCCGCCAGCGCCGTAGGTGCAGGAGATGTAATCCGGGTTGAGCGTATAGAGCTTCTCAAGCACGCCGCCCTCGCCGCACAGCTTCTCCATGCCAACGTCCGTCTTCGGGGGGAAGACTTCAAAGGAAAATGCGTTGCGCTGTTCCATGATCTCTGCTACATTCATGGTGTTTGCCTCCTAATATTGTGGTATCTGTGTGCAAATGAAGCCCGCGCCTGCGCGCAGTACACTCATTTTGATACAAATTTATCGTATCACAAAAGGGTCCGGTTTTCAAGCGCTTTTCCATAGATTTTACGGAGAGAGACCGCTTTTTTCCGACAGGGTGGATTTTTCCCGGGGAATATGGTACAATGAAAAAAATCCGGCAGGCCGCAGGGTGCTGTAGGGGAGGGGACAGCCGGGCCCGGCGCTGCACGAACGATTCGTACCGGCCGCCGTTAAAACGGCAACTGCCCCCGACTTGTCATTGCGAGGAGCGAAGCGACGTGGCAATCTCGCAGTACCCGACCAGCTCACAGGAAAGCCGTCGGCGAAATCGTAACTGCCTTCCCGAGATTGCCACGGGCGCGAAGCGCCCTCGCAATGACAATTCCGGGAGCCTGCAATTCCAATTCCTAACTTCTCATTTCTAATTCCCAACATTATAAATAAGGCAGCACCGCACCATTCAGCGAGAGCATTCGTCGAGAGATTTTTTGTCGAGGCAAGGTTTGAAAAGTGCAGGCGTGCTTTGTGCACGTCAAGCTTTTCGAACCGACGGATCGGCGAAAAATATCCGGCGAAGGCCGAAGGTGCAATGATGCGGTGCTGCCATAAATAAAAGGAGCGATCATCCATGTCTGAATTCTGCACCGAGCTGATGCACTGGCTGGACGGCGGGCGCTCGCCGTGGCATACCGTCGCCATGGCGGAGCAGGCCCTCACCGCGCAGGGCTTTACCCCGCTGGAGCTGGGCGCGCCGTTTGCCGTGAAGCGCGGCGGCCGCTACTTTGTGAGCAGCGGCACGTTCCTCGCCGCCATCACCGTCGGCGCGCGCGATGTGTTCCGCATCGCCGCCTCGCATACGGACTGGCCCTGCATGCGCATCAAGCCGCAGCCGGAGCTCGTTTCCGGCGGCTGCTGCCGCCTGAGCGTTGAGCCCTACGGCGGCGCGATCCTGAACACCTGGCTCGACCGCCCGCTCGGCCTTGCCGGTGTGGCCCTCGTCCGGACGGACGACCCCATGCGCCCGGCGCGCCGCCTTGTTGCGTGGGACGAGCCGCTGGCCATCATCCCGAACGTCGCCATCCACCTCAACCGCGAGGTGAACAAGGGCGTTCCCACGAAGCCGAACGTCGACATGCTGCCGCTGTGCCGCACGGTGCAGGACGCATGGGAGAAAAAGGGCTATCTCGTGGGCAAGCTGGCCGAGCGCCTCGGTGCAGCGGCGGAGGACATTCTGTCCTTTGAGCTGTGCGCCTACTGCCACGAGCCTGCGCAGCTCGTCGGCTTTGAGCAGGACCTGCTCTCCTCGGCCCGGCTGGACAACCTGACGTCCGTCCACGCCTGCCTGCGCGGCCTGCTGGACGCGGACGGCGACACGATCAACCTCGCCGTGCTCTATGACAACGAGGAGATCGGCAGCAACACCCGCCGTGGTGCGGACAGCAGCACGCTGACGGTCATTCTCGAAAAGCTGGCCGGCGCCCTCGGCCTGAGCCGCGCGCAGTATCTCGACGCCTGCGTAAACGGCATGCTGCTCTCGTGCGACGCCGCGCACGCCGTGCACCCGAACCACCCGGAGCTGGCCGACGTGACGTGCGGCGCGCTGCTCGGACGCGGCGTGGCCCTGAAGCGCAGCCCGCGCTATTCCTCGGACGCCGATACCTGTGCCGTAATCTCCGGCCTGTGCGATGCGGCAAACATCCCGCTGCAGACCTACATGAACCGCGCCGATCTGCCCGGCGGCAGCACGGTCGGCTCCATGGCCTCGTCGCTGCTGGCCATGCCCGCAGCCGATATCGGCGTGCCGCTCCTTGCGATGCACTCCGCCCGCGAGCTGATGGCCGCCGCCGATCAGGATGCGTTCGTCCGCCTGTGCACGGCATTTTATTCTGCAAAGTAAGATACAAGTTAAGATACGTAACAGCACCGCCCGATGGGGAATCCCATCGGGCGGTGTTTTTGCGTTGGGTGTTGTAGGGGAGGGGACAGCCGGGCCCGGCGGTGAACCGCCGACTCGTACAGGGCATCGTTAAAATGGCATGCACCAATTGCGTCTGTAGCGGCGCTCACTGCGCAGCCGTTGGCGGCTTTGCCGCCTTACGGATGCGGCGTGCCCCTTGCGGGTTGTGAGCGCCTTGTACGGAACAATTCAACGGCAGGAGGGCGCTGGTGCACCACGGCATTTCCCTGATGTGTCATTGCGAGGAGCGAAGCGACGTGGCAATCTCGCAGAACCCGACCGGACAACAGGGAAGTCATCGGCGAAATCGCAACTGCCTGCACGAGATTGCCACGTCGGCCTACGGCCTCCTCGCAATGACAATTCGGGGGGACATACCATTTTCACGATGGCCTGTACCGGTCGTGAGTGCGGCGCCGGGCCCGGCGCAATGATCACACCGTCAGGTCCGCCAGCGTGACGGGGACGACACTCTGCAGAACCGCGAGCGTCGTTTCGATCTGCAAGCCGATGCGGCCGCCGCTGAAGCAGACGGTCTCGCCGTCCGCGATCGTTGCATCCGCGAACGTGGGGAACTGCTTTTTCATGCCGATGGGGCTGCAGCCGCCGTGGACATAGCCCGTGAGGGGGAGCAGCTCCTTCTGCGGGAGCATGGCGACGGATTTTTCGCCCGCGGCGGACGCCGCCTTGCGCAGGTCCAGCTCGGCCGCGACGGGGATCATAAAGACATAATGCCCGCCGGTTTTGCCGACGGTGACGAGCGTTTTGAAGCAGCGCGCCGGGTCCTGCCCGAGCGCGGCGGCGACCTCCGTGCCGCTGAGCGCACCGCCGTCATAGGAATGAACGGTGTAGACGGCCTTTTTGCGGTCGAGCTGACGCATGGCATTGGTTTTTTCGTGTTTTTCGTGCATGGGAATGCCTCCTGTGGAAATTCAGAAAATTCTGTGATATAATGAAGAAAACGGACGGATCATGGGGGGGATCTTCGGATGAGCAAATACATCCTTTGCGCCCTGCTGGGCTATTTTGCCGGATGCTTCAGCCCGTCGTATCTGCTGTCGCGGCGGCGGGGCTTTGACATCCGCACGTTTGGCAGCGGCAACGCCGGGGCCACGAACATGATGCTGGCTGCCGGGCTGAAGCCGGGCCTGGTCGTGATGGCGCTGGACGTCTCCAAGGCGTTCGTCGTGACGTTCCCGCTGCGCCTGCTGCTGCCGCCGCTGTGCGCGGCGCTGGCCGGGCTGTTCTGCGTGCTGGGGCACATTTTCCCCGTGTTTCTGCGCTTCCGCGGCGGGAAGGGGACGGCCTGCCTGTGTGGCACGGTGCTCGGGCTGACGCCGGAGCTCGTGCTGCCGCTGCTGGCGCTGATGTTTATCATCGGCATGATCTGGAACCGGGCGAGCATCCTGCCGCTGCTGACGGCGCTGGTCTATGCGCCGCTCTACCTGCTGCGGACGGGTGACTGGCGCGGCACGATCGCGCTGGCGCTGATCTTCCCGGCCATGCTCTGGGCGCACCGGACGAATTTTGCCCGCTGGCGCGAGGGCAAGGAGCAGACGTTCCGCCAGTTCCTGTTCGGCCGCCATGAGCCGCAGCGCGAGGAGGCGGGGGAATGAATCCGCTGTTTCACGCCCACTGCCCGCAGCGCGGGTATCTGACGAAGCTGTGCGACCACAGCTACTGCAGCATTCTGTCCGTGGCAGAGCTGCGGCGCTCGCCCGATCAGGTCGTCGCGCCGTTCACGCACAGCCACGCGGCCTATGAATTCCTGCTGCCGCTGACGCCCATGCCCATCATCCTGCAGGGGACGGACGTCTATTTCGGCCGCCCCGGCATGGTCTATCCCGTGCAGAGCGGCGTGCGCCACGGGCAGGCACTGGAGCAGTGCGACGTTGCGAACATCAGCCTCGAGGTCTCGCCGAATTTTATGGTGCAGCGCCTGCGCGAAAAGGGCCTCGACGGCGCGCAGTTCGGGCCGGTGTTTGCGGTGTCGGAGCGGCTGCGCCGCTTCCTGCGCCTGTTTCAGGAGGAATTCCGCGGGCGGCGCGACGAGGCGGACCTGCGCTGTCTGGCGGCCCTCGTCATCTCGGAGCTGATCGAATGCGGCTGCCGCCCGCAGCCGCGCCCCGCGCAGGCGGAGGAGCAGTCCGCCGACATACTGGGTGCGATGGAGGAATTCATCTATCTGCACTACACGCAGCCGCTGACGATCGACGGCCTTTCGGCCCAGTGCGGCATGCAGCGCAACCACTTCATCACGGCGTTCAAGCGCCGCTTCGGCGAGACGCCCTATGCGCGCATCGTGCGCCTGCGGCTGGCAAAGGCCAAGGTCCTGCTGCGCGGCACGGACGACACCGTGCGGCGCATTTCCGCGCTGTGCGGCTTCCCGTCCTCGACGGCCTTCGCCAATGCGTTCCGCAAGGATACCGGCCGCACGCCGGGCGAGTTCCGCGATATGCAGCCGTATGAGAGGCTGTAGGGGAAATCATAAATACATAAATAATTGTAGGGGAGGGGCATGCCCCTCCCGGCGCTGCATTGACAATAGGAACAGGCTTCCGATAAAAACGTACCAACCGATTGCGTTTGTAGCGGCGCTCCCTGAGCGCCATGTACGGGGACATTCAACCGCAGGAGGGCACTGATGCACCGCCGCACCACCCTGACGCGTCATTGCGAGGAGCGAAGCGACGTGGCAATCTCGCAGAACCCGACCGGACAACAGGGAAGTCATCGGCGAAATCGCAACTGCCTGCACGAGATTGCCACGGCCCCTTTGGGGCCTCGCAATGACAAACTTGAAGGCCTCGCGCCGCAGAATGCGTGCCGCAAAGATTGCCAGCCTCCATGGCGCTCACTGAGCGCCGCTACAGACGCAATCGGTGCGCACCATTTTAACAACGGCTTGTACGGACTGCAAGTGCCTTCCCGAGATTGCCACGGCCCCTTTGGGGCCTCGCAATGACAAACTTGAAGGCCTCGCGCCGCAGAATCCCTGCAGCATATGCTGCCAGCTTGCATGGCGCTCACTGAGCGCCGCTACATTTTTCTCTCGCGCGGCGGCCTTGTACAACGAGCGCCGCTACAGACGCAATCGGTGCATGCCATTTTAACGACGGCCTGTTGATTGCGCAGTTGCAGCGCCGGGAGGGACATGTCCCTCCCCTACAACGCGCGGCCGAAGTCCTGCGTATTCTTCATTCTTCATTTTTCAGTCTTCCGTATCCATTTACTTCCGTGCCCCTCCCCTACAAACCATCTCTCACTCGACCCGCTCCAGCCTGCACACTGTTTCCACATGGGCGCAGCGGGGGAAGAGGTCGACGGCCTCGGCGTGCGTGAGGGCGTAGCCCTGCTGCATGAGGCTGCGGACATCGCGCGCGAGGGTAGCCGGATCACAGGAGATATAGACGATACGCTGCGGGGCCATGCGGACCATGGCCTCGATGACATCGGCGGAAAGGCCCTTGCGCGGCGGATCGACGACGATGACATCCGGCGTCTCCCCGGCGGCGCAGAGGCGCTGGGCGGCCTGCCCGGCATCCGCGCAGAAGAATTCCGCGTTTCCGATGCCGTTGCGGCGGGCATTTTCCTGCGCATCACGGATGGCTGCCCCGACAAGCTCGACGCCGACGGCGCGCTTCGCCTGCCGCGCAAGGCAGAGCGTGATGGTGCCCGTGCCGCAATAGAGGTCCAGGACCGTCTCGGTCCCGGTCAGGCCGGCCGCGGCCAGCGCTTTGCCGTAGAGCCGCTCTGCCTGCGTGCGGTTGACCTGATAGAACGAGCGCGGCGAGATGCGGAAGCGCAGGCCGCACAGGATATCCTCGATGGCATCGTCGCCCCAGAGCGTGCGCATGGTCTCGCCGAGGACGGCGTTGCCGCTGCGCGTGTTCGTATTGAGAACGACGGAGCGCAGGCCGGGCACGGCTTTGCGCAGCGTATCAACCAGATCGTCCTCGTGCGGGAGACGCTCGCCGTTGACGACGAGGCAGACGAGCACCTGCTCCGTAGCCTCGGCATGGCGGACATAGATATGCCGCAGAAGGCCAGTGCGGGCGGTCTCATCATAGGCCGGGACATTCCAGCGGCGGGCGTAGCGCAGGACGGCGCTGCGCGCCTGCTCGGCGCAGGCAGGCTGGATGCGGCAGTGCTCCACGGGGACGACGTTGTGCGTTCCCTTTTCAAAAAAACCCGCCTCGATGCCGGTCTTCCCCATGGCGACAGGGAACTGGGCCTTGTTGCGGTAGCCCTCGCACGTCGGCGCGGGCGTCAGGGCGACGAGCGGCAGGTCCTGCCCGCCGATGCGGTTCAGGGCGTCCGTCACGCGCTGCGCCTTGATGCGGCACTCCGCCGGATAGCGCAGGTGCCAGAAATCGCAGCCGCCGCAGCGCTTCGCGTCCGGGCAGAGCCGGGTGCAGCGGTCTGGCGAGGCCGTGAGGATGCGCTCGATGCGGCCATAGGCCGCGTGCCTGCCGACGTGCGTGATGCGCAGGTCGTATTCCTCGTCCGGCGCGGCGTTCGGCACGAAGACGGCGCAGCCGTCCACCCGGCAGACGCCGAGGCCCTCGCTCGTGAAGCCGGAGACGGCGGTACGGTAAATTTCGTTCTTTTTCAGCATACGATTCCCCTGTTTCGGTTCGCGGAATCGGCAAGACGGGTATCGATAGCCGTTTCCGATTCAGCGATCCATATCGTTTCCCCTATTCTAGCACAAATCACGCGCGGCGGCAACACCGCAGCGCAGGGAGGTCCCATGCTTTCTTATCGATCCTGTATGCTCTGCCCGCGGCGGTGCGGCGTTGACCGCGAAGCGGGTGAGCTCGGCTTCTGCCGGATGCCGGGGCAGCTGCGCGCGGCGCGCGCCATGCTCCATTACGGTGAGGAGCCGCCGATCTGTGCCAATTACGGCACGGGCGCGGTGTTTTTCAGCGGCTGCACGCTGCGCTGCCGCTATTGTCAGAACGGCGTCATCTCGACCGGCGGCGCGGGCGAGGCGCTGACGCCGGAGGCCCTGCGCGAAACGTTCCTGCGCCTCATCGACGAGGGCGCGCAGTCCATCGACCTTGTCACGCCGACGCATTTTCTGCCGTCCATCCTCCCGGCGCTGACGCCGAGGCTGCCCGTGCCCGTCATCTACAACTGCGGCGGCTATGAATCCGTTGAGACGCTGCGGGAGCTGGAGGGCCTGATTGACATCTATCTGCCGGACTACAAATACGCCGACCCGGAGCTGGCGGCACGGCTGTCCAGCGCGCGGGACTACCCGGCCGTCGCGGCGGCGGCCCTGCGCGAGATGTACCGGCAGGTCGGCGGGACGGAGCTGAACGAAGACGGGCAGATGAGGAAGGGAATGCTCGTGCGGCACCTTGTGCTGCCGGGGTATCTCTCGAACACGCTGGCCGCGCTCGACACCATCGCGGCGCTGTTCCCGGCGCGGGACGTTTCCGTTTCGCTCATGAGCCAGTATGTGCCGATGGGCAATCTGCCCGCGCCGCTCGACCGCGGCATCACCCGGGAGGAATATGACGGGGCGCTGAGCTGGATGGAGCTGTGCGGCCTGACGGGCTATTGGCAGGATTTTTCCAGCGCAACGACGGAATACCTGCCGGATTTCGGGGACAAGGGGCTGCTTTACTCTGGCTGATGAATGAAATCGTGAAAAAATTCAGGAGCCTCTGAGGAAATCAACAAGAGCGGATGGCGAGAGATTTTTTGGCAAGACAAGGTTTGAAAAGTGCAGGAATACTTTGTGTATTTCAAACTTTTCGAACCGATGGATTGGCGAAAAAGATCCGCCAGCCGCCGCAGGGGATTTCATCAGAGGTTCCGTGTACAAAAACAAATGTTTGCATTGTTGCTGCCGCCGTGCTATAATAATAAATGATAAAGCAGCACTGCATCATTCAACGAGAGCACCCGGCGAAAAATATCCGGCGAAGGCCGAAGGTGCAATTGTGCGGGGCTGCCCCAATGGAGGGACGAATATGGGGCGCAGCAGCAGCAAGCGGGAGGAGATCTACGCTTTTCTGAAGGACTATATCGCTTCGCACGGCTATCCGCCGACGACGCGCGAGATCATGGCCGGGGTCGGTCTGCGCTCCACGGCCTCCGTGCACTATCACCTGTCGGAGCTGAACCGCAGCGGGGCCATTGAGATGGACGGCGGCAAGAACCGCGCCATTTCGCTCGGGGCCGAGGCCGCGCCGCAGGGTGTGCCGCTCATCGGCGTCGTGACGGCCGGCCAGCCGATCCTTGCCGTGGAGAATATCGAGGGCTATGTGCCGTGGGAGGCCGAGGCAGGGTGCTTTGCGCTGCGTGTGCGCGGCGATTCCATGATCGAGGCGGGCATTTTTGACGGCGACAAGGTCGTCGTGCGGCCGCAGCAAACGGCGGAAAACGGCGAGATCGTCGTGGCGCTGCTCGGCGACTCGGCGACAGTCAAGCGCCTGCGCCGCCGCGGCGGCGAGGTCTGGCTCATGCCGGAGAATCCCGCCTACGACCCCATCGACGGCCGCGAGGCGCAGATCCTCGGCAAGGTTAAGGCCGTCATTCGGGAATATTGAGCAAAAAAAGCGGACCCGAGAGGGCCCGTTTTTTTTGCGTATAGGCTCATGCAGGGAGCGGCATCGTCGAACGCGCAGGGGTTCCAGAATTGTCATTCCGGGGAGCGAAGCGACGTGGGAATCTCGCAGTATCCGGCCGCATCGTGGGAAAGCGATCGGCAAAATCGCAACTGCCTGCCCGAGATTGCACCCCAAGGGCACTTCCTCGCGCTGCGCGCTCAGGGCGCCACGTCGGCCTGCGGCCTCCTCACAATGACAAGCTTGGGAGCCTTACACATTCGCCGGAAATACCTCCAGATTTGCAGCTGCCAAAGGCGGTCACTGACCGCCGCTACAGACGCAATCGGTTGGTACGCTTTTATCGACAGCCCGTGCGAATCGGCAGTGCCTTCCCGAGATTGCCACGGGCGCAAAGCGCCCTCGCAATGACAAATCTGGTGGCCAGTGCGGTCGGCGGGGTACACAGGAATCTGCAGCTGCCAATGGCGCTCACTACCCGCAAGGGGCACGCCGCATCCGTAAGGCGGCAAAGCCGTCAACGGCTGCGCAGTGAGCGCCGCACAGACACAATTGGCGCGTGGCATTTTAACGGCGGCTTGTACGGACTGCAAGTACATCGCCGGGTCCGGCTGTCCGCTCCCCTACAGGGCGCGGCTGGCAGCCTTGCGAAACTTTCCACTTTCCATTTTCTATTTTCCACTCGCCGCATGCCGTCCCCCTACAACGCTCCATCGATGCCCCCGCCATCCCCCTCCGCCAGCTCCCACACCTGCTTTGCAAGCAGCACGGCGAGAGGCAGGAGGATCATCCCCGCAAGACCGAACAGGCGATAGCCAGCATAGAGCGACAGGAGCGTCAGCAGCGGCGGCAGGCCGATCTGCCGCCCGAGCAGGCGCGGCTCAAGGGCCGAGCGGGCGAAGGCCGCGGCGGCATAGGTGACGGTCAGGCCGATGGCAAGGCCGCCGGACCCGCGCAGCAGGGAGACGGCCGCCCACGGCAGCAGCACCGTCCCGGAGCCGAGGACGGGCAGGGCATCGACCACGGCGATGAGCGCGCCCAAAAGCACGGCGTGCGGCCGCCGCAGCGCGGCGAGCAGGCCGAGCGAAACGACGCCGAACGTTACGAGCAGGAGCTTTCCCTGTGCGAGGACATAGCCCCGCAGGGCAGCGCGCAGACGCACAAGGAGCTTCCCGCCGTGCGCCCGCCATTCCTCCGGCACATGGCGCGCCGCAAGGGCGCGGAGCCTCGGCGCATCGCCCGCGAGGAAATAGGCGGACAGCAGGGCCGTCAGCCCGAAGAGCAGCAGCTGCGGCATCCAGCCGAGCACGCGCGTGACGCAGCCGAACACGCCCTGCGACACGGAGTCGGCCACGACATTTCCGCCCGCAAACAGCCGGTCGACCCACTGGGCTGCAGCCTCTCCCATGCCGTCCGGCAGGCGGCTGGCCAGATGCAGGGCCGCGGCATGCAGGCGCTGCAGCGGCTCGGCCAGCGTGGAGAGCAGACCAGGCAGACGGGCGCACAGGGCAGCGCAGCCCTGCCACAGCGCCCAGCCGAGGACCGTGAGCACGGCGGCCGCGGCGAGGCACACGGCCGTCACGCTGAGAAAAGCACCCAGCCCGCGCGGCAGGCGGCG
>ERZ791908.433-NODE-433-length-46889-cov-5.206324_pt1 | contig 46889 bp, 51 predicted proteins | sample MGYA00510144_ERZ791908 | MGnify/ENA primary metagenome ERZ791908 (study PRJEB30046, sample SAMN00792105) | human gut metagenome | study: EMG produced TPA metagenomics assembly of the A metagenome-wide association study of gut microbiota in type 2...
ATTCAATCAAAGATACTGTTTCAGCAGTAAAAGAAAAAATAGTAAGCGGTACGGCTTTACTATTTTAGTGAGTTAGATGTCAGGGGTCTTGAGTGTTCGAGATAGATGTTAAATAAAAAAGAAGCTCCCAACTACCGAATGCCATCGGCGACGGGGAACAGGAAAAATATAACAAGTGGAGAGTGTTAAGTTTATGAAAAAGATAATGAAAACAATACTGAAGGTACTCGGCATCATTCTTGCCATCGCAGTTGTCCTTTCAGTCGTTGTCTATTTTACTGTTCTGCAGTATCCGAATCTGAAAGAAGATCCAAAGGTTGGAAAATGGTACCGCCTTTCCACCAGTGAAATGAAGAGCTCGGAGGGCAAGGAGTATCATGCGCTCTTCAAAAAAGGCAGTGAAAACAATGTGCTGGTCTATTTTGCAGGCGGCGGTGTGAGTGTCGACGAGAAGACTGCAAGGAATGATACCTACAATACTGTACTTGTCTGGCCGGACATGCTGGCAAACACAACCATGAATATGGGAGGATTGGCCACGAATATCGACGGTAATCCGCTGAAGGGCTGGACAGTCATTATGTTCCCCTATGCGACAGGAGATTTTCACTGCGGTACCGGCGAATTCCGTTATACTGATAAGGACGGCAAGGAGAAGATCCTGTACCATAACGGCTATATCAACTTTACCGAAGCCATGGATCTCGTTATGGAAAAGGCAGGCGTGAGCGATCCCGAAAACGTCATTGTGACCGGATACAGTGCAGGCGGCTGGGGTGCGTCGATCCTCGCTGAAGATGTGTTCGCCAAGTATTTCCCAAATGCAAAAAACAAGACCGTTCTGGTGGATTCCTCTGTTGCTCTGTTTGATGACTGGAAGGACACGGCAATCAACGTGTGGAAAACGCCGCAGCATATCACAGACAGGATCAACAGCAACAACATTACGCTGGATGTACTGACTGCGCTTCATAACGATATACCGGAGGCCAATATCCTGTTTGACTGTTCGACCAGAGACGGAAGCCTTGCGCAGGTACAGCGGTATTTTTCCACAAAAGAGATCGACGAGACGACCGGGGAGATGCCTGTGAACGAGGATGATGGCGATGCCTTCCAGAAGACGCTGAAGGAATTTGTGCTGAAGCTGAAGGAGCAGGCGGATGCCCACGTTTATATCTTCGATGGAAAACCTTGGTACGAGGAAGGCAATAACCTGACTTCTCATACGATCATTTCGGTTCCATACGTATTTGAGCGACAGAACGATTTTGATAAATCCGTTTGTGAATGGCTGATCGATGCGCAAAACGGCACCTATGCCGATTATGGAATAGAACTTCTGGATAAAACCTACGAGAAGATAGCAGATTAAATACTTAGGAGAATGAACTGTCATAACAAGCCTCCCACACAGCCGACAAAGCATCGGCTGCGGGACGGTATCTTCTGTGATACTTAGTATCATAAAAAATCGTACTTGAAAGATTTGATTAACTGTCGTATAATTGAACTGGTTCAAATAAATGACCAATAAATAATTAAGGAGATCATAACCATGACAAATGTTGAAAAAATCAGCGAGTTCCTAACACAGGCAAAAGTTTTCACCTTCCTTACCGTTGATAACGGCCAGCCCAAAGGTCGTCCTTTCGGCTTCCATCTTGTAGATGGAGATCGTATTTACTTCGGAACAGGCACCTTCAAGAATTGCTTCAAGCAACTTAGCGCAGATCCCCATGTTGAAGTCATGGCTGTAAACGGCGACAAGTTTATGCGCTATGACGGTCTTGCAAAGATCGTTAAGGATGATGCGCTTCTTGCAAAGGTTCATGAGGCTATGCCTCAGCTCATGGAAACTTACGACAAAAACGGCTGGGAGATTGCGCTTTTCTATCTCGAGAACGGTCATGCTGAAATTCGCGGATTATTTGAAGTAGAGGAAGAGTTTGATGTGTAATGACTGATGAGTTTAAGTTTGACACATCACAGATAACCACGCTGGATGAACGTTTCGGCAAATGTCCTTATGCGACTGCGCTGCAAAAGTCAATATAAAAATGCAGGTTTTGGACAAAATAAGAATGTAGGTTTTCCTACATTTTTATTTTGTCTTTTTAATCATCATCAGTCATTAGCTGAAGCTGATCTTTTAATCTGTAGGAAGGACCATTAGACAACTTCCAGTTTGTAGAGAAAAAAAATAAGGCCAGAGGATAACACTCATAAGAGTCGTCCTCTGGCCATTTCTTACTTTACGCGGATTTTCCATCCAACCTGGATCAGGTTCACATTTCGGATCAGCGTAGGATTGAGTTTCTGAATTGCACCGACGGATGTACCATACTTCCTTGCAATAGCAGAGAGGGTGTCACCAGAGCGCACAGTGTAATAAGTTACCTGCGGCTGGCTATGGGCCCCCATCAGCTCATTGACTCTTGCCTGAACTGCGTCATAACTGTATCCGGCAGCAGCAAGACGGTTCTTCCTGTCGTCTCCGTTTCCCCAGGAACCGCTCAGAACTTCACGGGCGATTTCATCCACGCTCTTTCTTGCCGGCGCTGGTGCCGGAGTGGGAGCAGGAGCCTGCTGCTTTGCAAATCCGTTGAATCCGCCGGTCTTAATAGTGGACGGATAGTCGATGTAAGAAATATCCATATCGACGTTTCCGCTGATACCGTTTACTGAGCCGGTGGAAGAATACTGCCAGATTCCGTAAGCCCCGCCATAGGTACATTTGGAAGCATACTGAGCGACCCAATGGGTAAATGGCGTGAGTTTGGAATCGTCCAGACGGTCCCGGTAACCGGAATAGGTAGAGCTGTAGATACCAGCATAATATCCGGCAGCTTCCAGTTCTCTGCAGAATGCAATCGTAGCTTCCGTAGCGCCTGCCTTGGCAGAAGGAGCAGTGGCTTCCAGATCAATAAAGACAGGATATTCGAGCTGCTTTCCCTTGAGCTGTGCAAGGAAGCGTTCTGCATCTGCCTTTCCGTCTGCTGCGGAAGTGCAGCCAGGCCCGACAAAATAATACGCTCCGACAGCGACGCCGTTAGCCTTCGCATTTCTGTAGTTTTCTTCCCATCTGGGATCTGTGTAGAATCCTGCATCCGATCCACCGGATTTGATGATGGCAAACTGGATCCCAGCGGCCTTCACCTTTGCCCAGTCAATGGCTCCCTGCCAGTGGCTGACGTCAATACCTTTAAACTCACTCATGTTCTTACCTCCTTAAGATTTGCGACAAAAGAAAGGCCCTCCGGGCAGTGACGCCCGAAGAGCCAGAAGTGCTCCATTGACGGAAGGAGCAGCCGAGATACGAGGATCACCTCCTCTCACTTTGTGAGCTGCTTGTAGATCTGGTTTACACCGGTTGCTGCAAGACCGGATACGATGCCGACGGCGAGAGCGTTAATGACATCTTTTGCCGGGAAGTCTGGCATAAGATACAGCCCGGCAATGCCAAGCACCGCACCGGCGCATCCGCAGATCACCGGGATCAGCTCATCCTTCACGGAGCCAGCCGCCTTGCAGCCGATACCGACGAGATAGGCGATAACCGTGATTGCTGCCACACTAGCGATTCCAAAGTCCATAGCTTCATTCCTCCTTTTCCTTTTTACTTTCTGCCGTAAGGGGCAGTTCCTGACACTTTTTGTACAGGGATTCCCCGGTTCCGTTGCCGCCGAGTGCTTTGTATGGTTTATACAGGTACTCAAGGTTGCTCCGGTCCTCCGGCGAGCACCATCCCCGGGCAATAAAAAAGCTGCAGGCCTGATAAATCCGGTCGTGCAGCAGTGCCATCATTCCTTCTCTGATCTGTTCGTTTTCCTGTTTCCTTCGCAGAAGTGCCCGCCAAAGCCATGTGATGATGGCGATGATCAGAGCGAACAGCTCCTGAATCCAATACTTCAAAATGAAGTCTATCAACGGTATCACCTCCTTCATGACACATGCTTTGCAATGTCATAGACTTCTGTTGCAGCTGTAAACTTGCCGGTCGATTCACCGGTCCGATAAAAAGAGACGCATTCTCCTTCGTTTATGGAGAAGGTCGTGCCAAAGAAAGAAAACGTGCCATCCGAGGTCGATTTCTTCTCCATCCGAATCATGGCATCACCATTTTCAAAAAGATAAAGCTCCCAGATCTGATTCACAGAGGAACTACCACTGTAGTATTGATATCCTTCCCACCGAATCTTGTAGCAGGTGATGCCGATATCAGTCAGCTTGTAGTTCCCGTGTGAGAGGAGATGCGCCTTGGCGTCTTTTCGGTTTACCTTGATCTCTTCTGAACCGGAACCAGTGACTCCGATCCACGAGTTCGTGCTGACGTAGAACGTGGTGTAAGTCTTACCAGCCAGCGGCCACGAGAAGTTTTCGTTCCCGACGGTATAGGTCTGATCATCCACATCGCTCTTCAAGATGTAGGAAAGGCCATCTACATCAGCGAGGACATCGGTTAAGCTGATGCTTTTCAGAACCTCGTCAGCTCCGGAGTGATGCTTTGAAATATCGTATTTCTCAGTTACGATATCAAACTTCGTTCCATAGTAATCTTTCCGATAAAACGAGACATATCCACCAGCGCCGGGATTCGTGAAGCTATTTCCGTTGATCTGGTATGATCCGCTGCCGTTTGTGCCGAGTGATGTAATCCGGATATAAAAATCACCGTTGCCAAGGAAATACAGGTCCCACATTCCACGGTTGGATTCGTTCTGGCTATAGGGCATGTAGCCGTCCCATGTGATTCTCGTGGATGAAATGGCATCATCTACAGGGACCTCCTGAAGGCTGATTGTTTTGTAGCCGTTATCTCTCTGGTTGATACCGAGCGTACAGCCGCCGGCATTAAACAGGCAGTTACCGGTAACCGAGCAGGAGGTGTACACCGATCTTGCCTTTGAAAGCGTCACCTGAAGATTCGGAAACTGAATAATCCCGAATTTCGAAGTGGTAATGCTGCAGGTTCCTTCATCGGAATAAGAGTCGGTTATGGTATTCCTTCCAAGATCGGTGTTGTCAAAAAGTTCCAGCGTATTGATGATCGGGAGCTTTCGCCGGATGGAGTTTCCGTTGTGGTTCAGATATCCATCGCTGTTTATGCGGATAGAAAATTCCTCTCCTTTTTTCACCTGGCTGGTATCGATTGTGAGTTTTAACATCAGCCGGTTCAAATAGGAAACCGCCGATACCACAGAGCAGTCGATATCTTTCAGCTCAATATCCGGTGACAGGATGGTATCGGAGAGGAGCCAGACAGTGCTGATGTCGTGCGGAAACTCAGAAATCACAGTCTCTTTGGAATCCGTAATGAATACGTAGTTCTTACCACCGGCGCCTTCCGAGCCATCCGTCGGGAGAGTAAGAATAGCAGCCGGCATTTCTGACACCTTATATTTTCTGGTCTCACCGTTCTTTTCCCGGATGGCATCGGCGATGAGCTGTATGTTTTCTTCGGTATAGAGTTTCTTCATCAGTATTCCCCTATGTCTCCGTCTTCGAGCTTTGCGTTGAGAGCAGCAAGCGCATCGTCGATTTCCTTCTTCGAGTAAGTATCTGCAAGCTTTATCTTCAAAGCATCCAGATCGTCCTTGGAATAATAGGGCTCCTCATAGGTGCTTTCTTTTCCTGTGATGGAAATCCGGATCACGTTGCTGTCCTTGGAGCAGTACTGGCCTTCATCCGGAAATCCGATGCAGAAACAGTCATAGGTTCCCGAGACAATCGGAGGATCCACGGCAAATGTCAGATCATAGCTGATATGGTCCACGGAGAAAGCGCCGTCCATCATCACAAGACGATAGCAGCGGTATTCCGTCTTTTCCGGAGGCGTGATTGTGAAAGTAATCGTTCCATCGCTGTTTTGAACAGCTGAGAGCTTCGGTGCCTCGGTCTTTTCATTTTTCGGATTTACCGGCGCGACAATTCTTGAGATGTCACGGAAAGCAATCTTATAAAAGGCAATGGCTCCAACATCCGGAAACGTCTTCACGCCAAGCCTCTCCAGACGGTTTCCTGCAATTCTCTGTCCCGGAGTATTCCACTGCACTTCGTCGTAGTCTGTATAGGACCACGATTTGTTTTCCTCATCGTAGATTCCGATTGCGTGAGTGTTTTTATCCTCTTCGGTCATAGAGGAGGGGAGAACATAGTACTGGACCAGCTCTCCGTCAGTAGCCTCATGAATGATGGATAGCTGCCGGACAAACTTCGGAGATGGGTTCTTGTCATACGCTGTCAGATTGATCGTCTTATCAAAGGTAAGTGCCATGAACACATCTCCTCCTTTCTGTCAGACTGTAATTTCAAGAGTCGCTGAGTAATCGATGACTGTTTCTCCTGTCTTGAACGGGCGATCCATCGTCACATTCATTGTGATCGCAGCTCCGCTTGCCGGAGCCTCCTTGAAGTGAATGTATCCGTCCTGAACCTTGCCAAGGAAAGGAACCGCTGCCGGATCTGCACTGAAATCCACCGTCGATGTATCTGCTGTGGTTTCCAGTTTCCAGTAACGTCCCGTCGCATCGAAGTCCTTTTCCAGAACCGTGTTTGCGGCCTTTGCTTCTGAGAAAACTTCGGTATAAGTCTCTCCGTCGGTAGAAACACTTAACGTGAAAGTTGCCGCCGTAAAGGAAGCGGGGAGTCTAAACTTATTGAGTTCATAAGAATCACCCAGATCAAAGATCACTGGGTTGCCCTTATAGATCCGGGAGACAAATTCCGAATCCTTGTAATTGGAATACCAGCCATTGGTGTTTCCGAAATCCGTCGGATAGTTGGAAGGCCACTTGTAGAGGGGCCTTGTGAAGAGGCCGACTCCGGACCGGTTTTTCTCCCGGTTGCCGCCGGATGCTTTGGCTCTTGCAAAGGGCGTCAGCTCCTGCAGCATTTCATGGTTGTTGTCATTGATAACCGTGTAATCTACGCCACGAGTGAGAGTATTGCCACCCACGATGATAGAATCTGTGTCCTTCACAAAATAACTGAACGGACAGAGAAAATCTTTCGTTGTTCCGTCGCCGGTACCCACCGGATATCCGGTGATCGTATAATTCGGCACAAGCTCGGAATTCGGAAGTTCTGCATAGCAGATGCCACCGATCAGAATGGTATTGAAGTACACCGGATAATCGAGCAGTGTTGCAGGCGCACGGAAGTCAAACTTGGCTGTCCGTTTGCTGTCTGCATAGGAATTGCTGCTCTGCGCTTTTCCGTAGCCGTAGCAGGAGTTCGTGCAATAGTAGCTGCCATAACTCGTGCCGATGTACGAATAGGTGCTTGTCATTTCGCCGTCGCCGATAGCCGCATTGCTGTTCGTGCAGAGCTCCAGAAACAGCGATCCAAGATCGCCCCAGCCTCTTTCTGTTTCCTGTCCCTCGTCATCCTTTGCTTTTTTCATGTAAAGCTGAGTGTGGCGGACAGGCACTGCGATCCAAGGACTGGATGCAGAGAGTGTCATGGTAATTCTGGCAGTTACGATCACGCGGGTGAGATCATCCTTTTCAATCGTGATCGGGTTGCCTTCGGCGTCCTTGATGAGGGCATGGGTGACAACCGTTGAGCTTACCAGAACGCCAAGCTCCGTGATGGTTCCGACATGGTCGGTATCCGGAGGAACCTCGCCGACCAGCGTATGGATGGCAGCCTGTTTCTCCTCATCAAGCGACACGGTCTTTGTGCAGGTGATATCCCAGAGCTTTGTAAATACGTCAGTATCTGAGCTGGCCGGAGTTCCCGTGCCGGAGCCAAGACGGACTCCGGTGAAGTTGAAGCTCACGTTCAGCATGTTCGAGAGAACCACATTTCCGAAGTGGTATTCTTTTTTCTTGCCGCACCGCTCTACGGTGACGGTATATTCGTTTTGAAAACGGATCTTACATTTACTATCCATCTTATCCTCCTTAGATCGGTGCGTCGCTCGTCATGTAAGTCTTGATCTCTGCGGTGACGGAAGCTTGAAGCTCTCCCTCATCGGAGACGGTCATTTTTGTTTCCTTTACCTGTCTTGTGATAAAGGAAGAAGTCATGGCTGCGTGAAGGGTTCCTTCATCTGGCTGGATGCTTGCCTGATTCTGAACCTGATGGGTTGTGATAGCAGAAGTTGCGGCAATGTGAATTCCTACCGTTTCTTCGATTTCAGTATTCTTAACAGTGATATTTCTCTCAATGGTCCAGCTGAAGCTCTGGTCATAGAGTAAAAGACGGTTTACACCATTTCCGTTCGACAGGTAAAAGGGTGTATCTTCTGCAGAAATATCAACTTGCAATACAGCTTCCTTGGCTCTTGTAGCCGCCACTTCATCTTTCGTGGTAATCACGAGATCCGTACCATCGAGACTTAAGGTATAGCTGCTACTGGAGAGCTCTTTGCCGTTCAATGTCACTGTGACGGTACTTTTATAGGAAGAATCAAAGGCTTTGATATCATACGGATACCGGATACGGAAAACTTTCTCCGGAGCAACCGGGTCGTCAAAGAGCACGGCCTTGCCAGTAAAATCAATCGCATCGCCATTACGGAACATGCTGATGCCGATCTTATTGTTATCATTAAAGTTTGCATTTTCCGGATAGATGGACTGGCCGACATAAGTTCGTCCGGTGATCATCCAGAGATTTTCGGAAGCGCTCGTCAGTTCAAAGCTTAGGCGATAGTCATTGAGACGATGCACATTGGCTTCCAGCCATTCCGTTCCTTTCCCGATCTCTGTTTCATTGGACCAGATCTTCGTCTTGGCTTCGGTATTCAGCGTGTACTGACGATAAAAGACAGAGCCGTCCGTCTTTACATAGAGAAGAACCAGTCCCTGATCCTGTTCCGGATACATTTCCGAACTGTAGCCTTTGCAGGCATGGACGGATTTCACACCTTCGGCGGCGACAAATCTTGTCGTTTCATCGTCACCTTTCTGGGCATAAAGGGTTCTTGTCGTTTTATCCGCAATCCAGAAGATCCACGGCTGATCATCTGTTTCAATCGTGAACTTCTCGGCTCCGGTCCGAAGAACCCAGGATCCATCAAACTCAATGGCAGCATTCAGTGCTTCTCCGGGTGTATAGACACCTTCCCATTTAATGACACTTTTTGAAGAGGACTTGTATTCCCGGCGGCTGATGAGAAGTTTCCCGTTCTCGATTCCGGCACACCAGATCTGATCTGGGCCGTCTGATTCGGATAGCTGCCGCATGGAAATATCACGAATGTCCATGCCGATTTCATCAACAGCCTCTGCGAAGTTTCCAGCGTTAATGGTAAAAAAGATACCTCTTGGCTGAACTTCAATCGTGCCGATTGTGCACTGAACAGTGATAAGCGCCTCATGATTTCCGGACACTCGATGAAGGTAGGAGTGAGGGATTCCGATGGTGCCATCACCGGCAGGAAGGTCATAAATCAGAGGAGAATAGAGCTCTTCAACAGTCGTATCGTAGACTCGGACGATCATCGTTGTGGACTGGTCCGTCCGGTAATGCATGAGAAAATGTCCCTCGACATCTGCTTCCTTGGAGATGTAGTAGGAGATACATCCGGCGATTCGTTCAGACTGGCTAAAGGATAATGTCCCGGTATTGTAATCGTAGAGCAGGCTATTGATAGAACCCGTAATCGAATTCACTTCATCAACAAGGCCAGAGATGTCCTTATCGCTCTTACTGTTTCTGGTAATAAGAGCCGGATTCTTCCCGACGCCAGACATTTCATATTTCTGGTTGTAGGAGAACACGAACTTCGTCATACAGAAGAGCCTGTTATCATCTGCATATCCACCTGTGAATCGGAAAACATCCATAAGGTCATAGGCAGGGTTCCCGATCATTTCAGCCTTGAACGGCACATACTGAATACTGCCAAGAGCTGTGAGGATGCTTTTCCGCATCACGTCTACATCACCGTTCTGCAGGAAGGGATTCTCGCCAAGGTTATAGGTCAGGGCATCATCAGTATCTTCTCCGTAGTATTTTGTTTCCTGAGCAGCGATATCCACGCAGGAAAGTCCGGTGTACCTTGTCACATAATCGCCGAAGGTACAGCCGGTAAACCGATGAGCCGCATCAATCGTATCGACCGGAATCTGATCGTAGGGACGAAAGATGATCTTTCCTTCACGGTCTGCAAAAACGTTACAGGCCACAGCCTGCGCAACCCACGAGAGGAAGGTTCTCCAGCTCTCGATGTTGTTGTCAGCATAGAGACTGAAGGTCATATTCCCGTTTGCAAAGGAAGCAAACTCCTCTGAAGAAGTGCCAAGTTCCAGATCGCAGGAGCGGCAGGCGATAGAGGCGAGCCGGTAGGCGGTCCCCGTCAGCGTCGATGCGGAAAAACTCCGGTCAAGCTTTGACATGTTGTCATAGGCTGTGATTTCAACTCCGCTGTTTCCCCAGTTCGCTTCCGAGATGGTAAACACGCCAAGCGGAATGTCCTCATAGCTTCCATCCGCAAGACGCATTCCGAAGAATGGACGGATACCAGCATCCTTTAAGGCATAGCGCTCATCCTCCATGCCTAGAAGCGTTATTTTAAGCTCTGCGATATACACCTGACCGATTAGGACCTGCGTCTCATCCGAGCACTGGTTTGTAATGGAGAACGAGCCCGAAAGGATGTGGGAATCATCAAATACCGTGTTTCCGATGGTTCCCCGCATCCGATAACTCTGGACGGGCCGCTGCATGGCTGCTTTATACTGTTCACTTACTTTGTACATGGCAGCCCTCCTCCTTTAAAATTCCTGCAAATCAAAATTCACGGTATAAAGTCCGTTTGTGCCTCTGGTCTTTTCCGAGTTCTTCTCAGGACCGGTTTTGAAATTTCGCATCCGCATTGTCCGGGTCTTATAGTCCTGTGTTTTCAGGTCATATAGCTTCACCTGAATGGAATCCTTGTCCCGGAACTCAGCGAACTTTGCAGCCCAGCGGCTGGAACATTTAAAAGAAGCAGAAACGGAGAGCTTGTCATATCTTGTGACAATCACCTGATCCGTTCCTGCCTCGGTTTGATTGGTATTTTCGATAACAGCGTAGCTTTCTTCCCAGCTTTCCGGAGTGAAGAGCTTAACGTCATCGAAATAAATCGGATATTCGCTCAGCATTTATCTCCCTCCTGACCGGTAGTTCACTCGCTGCTGTGCTTTTACGACCAGTTCCTCGATTCGTTCATTCCCGATATAAACCGGGATCACGATATCTCCCCCGCCAGCTCCGACAAGGGCTCCCTGCACAATCTCAGCCAGTTTGTCAGTACCGACGACCGCTTCCTGCCCAGCTTCACCACCACCGAGAAGTCTGCCACCTGCAGCGCCGAAGATGGTGGGGCTGTTTAAGATGTAGGCATCATCCATGGCCTTCTTGTACCAGTCAACTGACAGATGCGGCACAGAAGGAGGATTCAAAGAGAGACTGCCACTGATGGAGAAATGTGGAAGTTTGATATGCGGAAGCTTTAGATGGCATCCGGCGAAGAATCCTTTGATCCGGTCAAGACCGCCGCTTACGATGTTCTTGGCGTTTTCAATCATCGAGGAGAAGGCTCCCTTGATATCGCCAAGTTTGCCTCGGGCAGCAGATAAAGCATCACCGAGTTTGCCGCCAGTCAGATCATTGATCTTGGAAAATCCTGCTTCCCAGATCGATTTATAAGCATCCACAGCTGTCCCGATGATGCCTTTGATGCCGCCGCCATGTGATTCAACGGAAGACTGAATGGCATCCCAAGTGGTCCCGGTTTTGGTCTTTACCGTATCCCATGCAGTGCTGATGGTCGTTTTAACATTCTCAAAGGCAGTGCTGGCTGTTGATTTAATGCCGTTCCATGCACCGGAGAGGGTAGTGGTAATTCCACTCCAAGCAGAAGATGCTGCTCCACTGATTGTAGTCCAGGTATTTCCGAGGAAATCGGAGATGCTGGTAAAAACCGTCGTTGCCGTAGTGCTGATTCCACTCCACAGGCCGGAGAAGAAACCACTGATTCCATTCCAGACCGTTTCCGTTGTGGATTTGATTCCGTCCCAGAGCCCGGAGAAGAAGCTACCGAGCCCCTCGCCGATGGACTGTACACCGGAGCACACGGTTTCCCAGACGCCTCCGAACCATTCAGAGATTTCTCCCCAGTGCTTCACGATCTCGATGACCGCAACCACAGCAGCGACCACAGCCGCGATGATCCCGATGATCGGAAGGATTGGTACCGAAACTGCCGTGATCGCTGGAATCGCCGTTCCGGAGAGAAATCCGACCAGTTTTCCGACGACACCTGTGACGGATCCAACTGCCGTGACCACCTTGCCGACACCGACGACAACTGGTCCTACTGCTGCAGCAATGAGCGCTGCCTTGACAATGGCTTCCTGCATACCCGGAGATAATCCGTCCCATGCGTCTTTCAGTCCCGTGACCACGTCTTTGATCTGCGTCATGGCCTCAGTGATCATCGGTGCAGAAGCATCGACGATTTCTGCACCGAGGTCTTTCAGGTTGTTCATCACAACCGTCATCTGATCCAGAGGATCCAGCGTTTCGTTGAAGGTATTCTCTACGGATCCTGCATAATCTCCGAGAGTAGAGGACAGGTCATCGAGGGAGAGCTTGCCACTCTGCACAGCGTTATAGACGGCACCACCAGCACGAGAGCCGAACAGGTCGTATGCTGCCTGCAGCTTCTCCGTGTCACTCTGGTTGCTGTTCATCGTTTTGGAGAAGTCCTTCAATGCATCACTGAGGGATTGACCATTCTTCGTTGCAACCTTCTGCGCTTTGGTGAGGCCAGTGAGCATTGTCGAGGTATCCAGACCAGACATCTCGACAGCGCCCATGAAGCCTGCTGCCTGTTCTGCCGAAAGTCCCATCGCCTGAAACTGTCCGGCATTCTTCGAGAGATCCTGCGAGAGTGTATCCATCGATACACCAGTTGTCTGCCCGACCTGGTTTAAAGCATCGAGAAGGTTTCCGGCATCGGAAGAATCCTGCCCGAAAGCATTGAGGACGGACGAGACGTTATCGACCGAGGTGGATACATCCGTCGAATTCAGCGTGGCGAACTCTACGAACTTTGTGGAGAGCTCCTCGAGTGCATCTCCGGTAAGCCCGAATCTCGTGTTCACTTCGCCGATGGCATCACCAGCAGTCTGAAAATCAGTCGGGATCGTCTCGGCGATGGACTTGGCGCGTTTCTGCATGTCCTCGAGGGCAGCACCTGAAGCTCCGGTTTTATCGGTGACCGTATCGAGAGCTTCATCGACTTCTTTCCATGCTGCAACCGAAGCGCCTGCAGCGGCAGCGACCGGAACCGTGATGCCCTTGGTAAGTCCTTCCCCGACATCACTGATCTTGCCGCCGACTTCCTTCATCTTGTCACCGGCGACCTGCAGCTGCTGACTGGCGACAGAGCCGAACTTCTTATATTCGTCCTCCAGACCTTCGAGGGACTGCTTTGTCGCTTCGATCTCCCGGGTGAGCGCTTCCTGCTGTTTCTGCGTCTCCTCGGTTTGTGGCCCTGCCTTGAGCTGTGCGAGGGCTTCCTTCTCCTCGGCGAGTTTCTTTTTAGTAGCATCAATTGCGTCAGTGAGGTATTTCTGCTTCTGTGCCAGAAGATCCGCATTGCCCGGATCCATCTTCAGGAGCTTATTGACGTCCTTGAGATTCGACTGAGTATCCCGGATCTCCTTGTTCACGCCCTTCAGGGCATTGGAGAGCTTGGTAGTATCGCCATCCAGCTCAATGGTTATGCCTTTAATACGATCTGCCATAGACTACCCTCCCTTCATGGCATGAAAAAAGCACCGGCCATTGTGGTCAGTGCTTTCAAGCGTTGTTTTACTGATATCATTTCTCAAAGCTACGAGATAGGATATTGCTAAATTCAGATGGATTTTCAGGACATCCACGATCCAGCCAATCATGAATGACACTAGCGACTCCATGATAGTGATATAGATATTTGATCCGGAATATTGTTTCATCATAAGCTGCACGATGGATCAGAAATTGTTTTTGCCCCTCGAACATTTTTTGTACCGTTTGTTCAATATAGTAGCTTTCAAGCTGCAAATCCAGAAAGTCACGATAAAATGTCTGGTGTTCATAGATTACTTTAAAGGGCTTGAATTGATCATTTTCAAGATCTCCTTCGGCAAATGCATCTTCAGCCAATTCTTGTTCCAGCTGCTGATATAGGTCATTGAGATTCACATAATTGAGATAAAATGTCTTCCGGTTGATACCAGCTATTTGACAGAGTTCCTTTACCGTGATTTCTGATAAATGTTTTGTTTTCAGGAGTTTTAATAGCGCCTCTCTGACCGCACATCTTGTGCGGATCTTTCTTTTATCCATCTGTTCTGACTCCCCATCCCCGTTCTGTGACTATTACACGGAAAATGCTGTATTTAAACTTTTGGAAAAATGGTTGTTAATATTCAAAAGTTATAACCGATATAATTCGATCATAATAGAACACAACATGGGATGCAATAGAGCACGGTCCATTTAGGAAAAGAGATCCATTTTTGAAAAAACTATAGGGCTTTCAAATAAACTGCGAATGTGCAGACTATTCAAATTAAATATTCAGAATACATCGAAATCCTGCTGCGTTGCAACCTGCCTGTACTCGTCATCACAGAGATCATTTCCGGATTCAATGATCATATCCATCACGAGTCCTTCCTCTACGTTGTCGAGTTCCTCTAAGGAAAAGCCCAGCTGTTTGGCACGCAGCATAAACACAGCCGTGTTTACTTCCCGTTCAGTTGGGCGGCTTCTTTTTTTGGCTTTGAGGTTGTCCTTCTGGAGCCAAGATAGAGAGTAACGAACTCCTGCATGTGGAGGAAGAGTTCTGCGCCATCGAACTGGTCTGCCCAGGTAAGGAAAGCATCTACGCTCAGATGATTCATATCCTTCTTTTCTGCCTGTGCATTCATGATAAAAGCGAGTTTGTCACCGACTGTCATATCGGTTTGATCATCCTCGCTGTTTTCCATCTTGTTCAAGAGGATCATCAGATCCTGATGGAATGCCTGCTTAAAGCGGTAGGCTGTTGTTCCCGTTGCGAGAAACGGGAAATTCTGCTCCGACCCATCACTGAGCCGGAGCGAAATCTCCTGATACATGATCGTTCCTCCTTATTACTTGCTGGAACCAGATGTCGAAGTAGTGGTGCTCGTTGTGCTGGCTGCCTTTACTGCGGCAGGCGTGTACACCTTGCTGTACCAGTTCTGGTAAGTGGCATCTGCCGTATCCGCACCGGAACGTGCCTTGACGATGTTCTTGCCAAGGGTTGCATCCTTGATGCTGGTGGCATTAATGGTAAGACTCTCGGTCTGGACCTCGATGGAATCCTCCTTCGTGGAAGATGCTACGGAAGGTCTCGTCGCCGTGCAGTTATACATGACGTGACGGATTTCATTCACATCGCCGTCAAACTCAAAGAGCAGGGCAAAGTGAATCGGCTGCGCATCCGCGTCTTCAATCAGGACACCGTTGCCGTCCTTGATCTCTCCGAGCACATTCTCCCGAAAGTCCTCGGGTACCATTGCAGACTCAAAGTCCCCGTTATATCCACTGTTTGCAGTGGTGACGTAGTACTGCACGCCATCTGCCCAGAAGATCGTCTGGTCTCCCTGCGCATCAAGCGAGAGCGAAACAGCACCCGGCCACGCTACAGGGTCTGCGAAAGTGGCAGTGCCGTCTTCCGCTATTGTCGCAATGGCATAATGTACATTTTTAAGGTTGTACTTGACCTTATTCTTTTTATTTGCCATTTCAGGCCTCCTGTTCAAATGAATACAGGACCTCGTAGAGCTTTTCCGACTCTATCCAGATCTCTGTTTTGTCAAAGAAGATTCCGCTTTTCACGAGCAGATCTTCCAGTTTCTTTTCGATCTTTGGATCCTTCTTATCCGTGTAGAGCTCGATATCGATCTCGGTAATCGGGAAATACACGGTTCCATCCGCAGCGAAGTTATTGCTGTTCGGACAGCGATAGCAGAGAAAAGGTGGATCCGGTCCTTCACCCTCGGTAAAGTGATCGTAGGCAAAGGGAAGACCCAGCTCCTCCAGAATGGTGATGATCTTGTCCATCAGCTTTTCAACTCCTTCTCAATCTCATCGGATAGCTTTCCGGTGATGCCTTCCTCCACGATCGAGATATGCGGGATCCCATCAACGCGACCTCCGCCACGCTTGGCATGACCTTTTTCCAGAAGATGGGTGAGTCCATAGATCTTGTTATGAACGACGACTTCAGCGCCGACAGCCGTTTCCTTCTGAACTGTGGATCGCCAACTCTTGGCGTACTTGCCTCTGCGCTTGGGTGATTTTTCCTTCAGTTCCTTTACAGCTTCCTTGCCGGCATCCTTGATTTCCTGCTTTACAACATCGTTCACATCCTCCACGTAGTCGGAGAGTGTCTTCTCAACCGTTGCAGCAAGATCGTCTGCTTTTATCTTCATCGCTTCACCTTCTCACATCGGAATTTCAGACTTCGGTGATGGAATCCCATCGGGTCTATCGCCGTCACGTTGTAGAGATCATCACCGTGTCGGATCCTGAGCTTCGTGGAGTCGAGCCCTTCGAGGCATTCCGCATACCGGACCGTGAAATCAAGTGCCTCCGTACTGTTCGTGGTTCCGGCTTCCTGTTTCTCTGAGCCGCCACTTTGAACTGGCGTTGCCCAGCAGGTGAAAAAGTCCGTCCACGCATTGGTGTGGTTTCCGTATTTGTCCTTAACGATTTCATTTTTCTGAATCGTGATGCGGATGTTCATGCCTGCAATGTTCATCAGAATCCAGGGCTCCTTTCTCCAAACAGAATGGCGCGGAGGTTAAGAATCAGTGCGTGATGGTCTGCTTCCTCCCGGTGCTCATTTAAGTAAGCGAGGGCATAGAGAACAGCAGCCATGACGAGAGGGCTGTCACTGTCGTCGAGCGAGTCCTTCCTCAGCACATCAGCTACCAGACGTTCTGCTGCGGAGATCTCGCTTTGCAGGAGTGCATCTTCATCCGAATAATCAATCCGGAGATATTTCTTGGCGTCCTCAAGCTTTACCATAAGCACCTCCATAATGATATGGACCGGAGTGATTGGCTCCGGCCCCGTTACTAGTTAAGAGGGAATCCGTCAGGCGGATGCTCCAGCCTTCAGAATCTGTACAGCCTCCGGAAGAACGAGCTTGCCGTCAACACGCTCCTTGGCGACGTAGCCGATCATTCCGTTGCCTGCGAAAAGCTCACGGAGTTCCTGAACGGAACGAGTGCCACGGTCTCCGATGTTGTAGTAGGAGAAGTCGCCGAATGCGATGGCAGGCTTTCCAGCTTCCAGCGCCGGAGCATAAGCAGAGGTCAGAACGGAATATCCGCAGAGACGATCCGGTTCACCGGCAGTGTAGGAAGGCTGCCAGATGTACGCGCCGTTCGAATCCTTGAGCTTGCGGAGAACTGCAAGAGTGGAGTCGTTCAGAATGAAAAGGGCGTTCTTTCTGTACGGACGCTTGAGAGCGTAGATGAGGGAGATCACATCATCGGCAGTAATCTTAGTGCCGGAGATGGTCACACCAGTCTGGCCGCCACCGGTCTCAGCGAAGATGCCGGTCGGCTTGCCCTTGCCGTCACCGTTCAGGAAAGCATCTTCCTCGGCATTACCGATGGCTTTGCCGAAGGAATCAATGATGTAGTTTTCAAGCTGAAACGCGTTGTCATACAGAAGCTCCTCGGTTACCTTGATGGCAACATGAAGCTTGTGGGCGTCCAGTACGATCTGATCGAAAGTGGCATCTCCAAAGGTCAGAGCCTGGCCTTCTTCAATCCAAGCGGCAGCGGGTTTGGTTGCTGCGATGTTGATTTTATGCTCGCCGGAAGTGGTGATGGTGGTCGCAAGGCCGCGGAAGATGTTTTCCGCTTCCAGTTTCTGAATCAGCCTGGAGTCCCATTCCTCCGGAACGAGATATCCACCGTTCGCGTCGTTTCCTTCCTCCAGCACATCAGACACCTGATGGAATCCGGTGCGCATGGCGGCAAGCATGGCCTTGGCATAGGCGTGAGAAGCACGGCCTTTTTTCTCCGGCTCGTCCTTTACGCCGGCTCCCGGCTTTCCAGTGAGGGGAGAAGCGGTCGGCTTTCCCATCTGCTCCTCAATAGCTGCCTGTCTGTTCAGACGGTCGATTTCCTTGGTGTAGTCGGTGATTTCCTTCTCCATGCGGTCGTAGGTTTCACCGTCCTCCTGAGAGAGAAGTCCGTCGGTGTTTCTGTGAGAGTCAAGGAAGGCTTTTGCAGCTTCCCATGCCTTTGCTCTCTTGTTCATAAGCTCCTGTAAAGTCATAATATTTTCCTCCTTAGATGAACTGTTTCATGAGATCGAGTCTCTTTTCGAGGTCATCGACCCTGTGTAAGTGAGTGGTATCTTTGGCCTGCGGGGTTGTAGGGTGGTTCCTTGCGTAGTCGCAGAGCTTCTTATTGATCGCTGCTGCCACCTGGTAGCGGGAGAAAAGCATGCCGGAAGGCTGCTCTTCATTCTCCTCTGACGACTCGTCCGGTTTCTCATCGCCCTCGGATGGCTCATCCTCTTCGTCAAGCTCAGGTACTGTTTTGGTACCGTAGAGTTCGTCGCGCTCGATCATGCCGTCTGCAAAGTGAAGCTCCACAGCCTTGCCGGCATCCATCCAGGTCTCCTCATCCATGAGTTTCGAGAGCTTGTTTCTCGAAAGACCGGTCTTTGCCTGATAGGCATTGATGATGGAATCCTTCACCTCGGAGAGCATCTGGATGGCTTTCTGCATTTCTGCCGTGTCACCCATCGCAACAGTGCTCGGGTTATGGATCATGATCATCGAGACAGGAGAGACGAGAACCGTATCGCCTGCCATTGCAATGACGGACGCTGCCGATGCAGCAAGACCGTCTACCTTGACGGTGACCTTTCCCTTGTAGTCACGGAGCATGTTGTAGATCTGAGCTGCCGCGAAGCAGTCGCCTCCGGGGCTGTTTACCCAGACGGTGATGTCGCCGGTTCCGTTCTCAAGATCGGAACGAAAAAGAGCCGGGGTGACGTCATCGTCAAACCACGACTCTTCAGCGATTGTTCCGTTTAAGAACAAGGTTCTTGATTCAGTTGTTTCGTTTGGATTTTCCGGTACGGGCGTTTTGTTTCTTACCCATTTCCAGAACTTCTTCTGTGGATTCATCTGAGTCCTCCTTATTTTCTGATTCTGTATTCTTCTCATATGCGGATCCTGCGTCAGCGAGTTTTACGACATTTCCGTTCAGGACGTGAAGGTTGCCGCCTTCCTCATCAGAAAGCAGGTCCATGTTTTCAAGCTCTCTCACATCATTGATGGAGTAGATGCCGTTCTGAATGCCGGTGGCGTAGCCACTCATCCGGCTGCCGTAATCTCCTCGAAGCAGGCCGTCCACGTTGAAGCGGATGAAGTAGTTTTCCTTTTCCTGCGGAAGCAGGAGAGAGCGCTGCATCGACTGTTCCCAGCGGACGAGCCACGGCTCCAGCGTATAAGTGACAAATTCCAGTGACTGCTCCTCAATGTTACTGAAGGTGGCATGTTCGAGATCTCCGATGAGATGAGGAGGAATCCGGAAGATCCTTGCGATCTCATCCAGCTGGAATTTCCGAGTCTCCAGAAACTGCGCCTGTTCGGGCGAGATGGAGATCGGGGTATAAGTCATGCCCTCCTCTAAGATCGCCACCTTGTTGGCCTTGTGGCTTCCTCCGAAGCCCGCTTCCCAAGAGGAGCGGATCTTCTCCGGATCCTTTACCGTCCCGGGCATGGAAAGCACGCCGGACGGATTCGCGCCGTTCTTAAAGAAGGACGCGCCGTATTCTTCGGTTGCCATTGCCATGCCGATGGAGTTCTTCGCCATCGCGATAGGGGAGTAACCGACAAGGCCGTCAAAGCCAAGACCGGGAACATGCAGCACTTCCTCCGGGGAGAGCCGGACCGTTCCGGTTTTCATCGTGGGAGCATCCGAGGTATTCATCTGGTACTCATAGTAAATGTGGCCGTTCTCATCACGGTCTACACGCATCCGGTTTGCCATCAGAGGATACAGCCCTACGACTTCACCGCGTCCGTTCCTTATGATCTGTGCGTAAGCGTTGCCCCAGAGGAGCAGATGCGTCATCAAAGTCTCCCGGAAGATATACGATGTCATTTCCGGATTCGGCTCATCATGTAAAAGCCGGTAAAGCGGATGTTTCACAGCTTTCACCTTGCTGCCTTCCTCTGTGTATTCATAGAGGTGAAGCGGCAGGCTTGCGATGGCCTCCGAGAGAACACGGACGCAGGCATAGACTGCTGAGATCTGCATGGCAGATCGTTCCGTTACGGTATTGCCGGAAGTCGTGCCGCCGAAGTAGTAGCGATAGCCGGACCCGTTCGTGGAGTTCTGCGGCTTATCTCTGGATTTAAATAGTTTTGAAAAGATGCTCATTCATACCTCCTGCATGATCAGAGAAAGAGGATGCCGCGGTCGTCGTAGACGGATTCGCCGCTATCGTTGCCGCACCGGATTGCCCGGTCGAGGCCCATGATCATAGCGACCGCGCCATCGATCTTCTCTGTGGACTTTTCCTTGTCTGCCTTGATGTTTCCTGCCGGATCACGACGGATGAAGATGTTATCCATCATCCAGCGGAGCACCGGATGCCCGCCGTGGGCAATCCGTTTCTCAAGGACCAGATTCATGAGCTCCTTGGTAGGCGGAGACATATCTTTAAATCCCTGGCCGAAAGGAACAACGGTAAAGCCCATGCCCTCGAGGTTCTGTACCATCTGGACAGCTCCCCAGCGGTCAAAGGCGATCTCACGGATATTGAACCGGTTCCCGAGATTCTCGATGAACTTCTCGATAAATCCGTAATGAATGACATTGCCTTCGGTCGTTTCGAGATAGCCTTCCTTCTCCCAGAGGTCGTAAGGAACGTGATCACGCCTCACACGAAGATCAACGTTGTCCTCCGGAATCCAGAAGTAGGGGAGAACCACATATTTATCCGTCTCATCCCTTGGCGGGAAGACGAGGACAAAGGCTGTGATATCCGTTGTGGACGAAAGGTCGAGACCGCCATAGCAGACACGGCCCTCCAGCTCATCCGGATCCACAGGAAAGGCACAGGCGTCCCATTTGTCCATTGGCATCCAGCGGACAGCCTGCTTTACCCATTGGTTCAGTCTCAGCTGCCGGAAGGCGTTCTCTTCACCGGGATTCTGTTTGGCGGAGTTGCAGGCATCCTGCACCTTATCGATGCCGACCGTGATGCCAAGCGACGGATTCGCTTTCTTCCAGACCTCCGGATCTGTCCAGTCGTCGGATTCCGCTGCGCCGTAGATCACAGGGTAGAAGGTCGGATCAATCTTTCTTCCGGCGATAATATCGAGAGCCTTCTGGTGGACCTCGTAGCAGATACTGTTCGTATCCGTTCCTGCAGTCGTGATTAGAAAGTAAAGCGGCTGGGTTCTGGCATCACCGGATCCTTTTGTCATAACGTCATATAATTTCCGATTCGGCTGGGTGTGAAGCTCATCGAAGATCACTCCACTTGTGTTAAAGCCGTGTTTATTGGCAACATCTGCAGAGAGCACCTGATAGGTACTGTTCGTCGGAAGATAGATGAGTTTCTTCTGGGATTCCAGAATCTTCACTCGTTTATCCAGAGCGGGGCAGAGCCGCACCATATCAACGGCCACGTCGTACACGATCTTGGCCTGATTTCTGTCTGCGGCACAACCGTAGACTTCTGCACGCTCTTCCCCATCGCCGCAGGTGAGAAGCAGAGCGACCGCCGCGGCAAGCTCGGACTTTCCTTGTTTCTTCGGAATCTCGATGTAGGCTGTATTGAACTGGCGATAGCCGTTTGGCTTAAGAACACCAAAAAGATCCCGGATGATCTGCTCCTGCCAGTCAATCAGATCAAAGGGCTTCCGGTACCAGCTGCCTTTGGTATGCCGGAGGCTTTCGATAAAGAGCACGGCATAATCGGCAGCCTCCTTGCTGTAGTGGGAGGTCTCCGCCATAAATCGGGTCGGCTTATAGTTTTTCAGTTTTCGCATTGCCATTTGGCGTCCTCCTTCCTGATTGTTTGCAAAACAAAAGGACCGCCGGAGCGATCCTTGTAACCATGTGTTGTATCTGTACGAGAGAAGGAGCCGTTCCCGGCTCCCTCCCGGAAGTTGCTTTCCTGTTTAGTTCAGGCTGTGCAGGATGGCGGCAACCGCAAGCTGTGCGTTTTCCGTCTCCGGCTCGATATCCCAGCCGCGGTCGTATCTTGCAACCGGGTAATCGCTTAAGCGGATCTCAAACTTGCTCACCTTGCCACCCTCGATGCCGTAGTCCTCGCTTGGTTCTCCGTATACCTTTGCGCAGTAGGTAAAAATCTGGTTTCCAATCTTCAGGCTTCCTTCTTTCCACATAGTCTTTATCCTCCGTTTCTTGTTTGCGCCTTTTCCTTTGGCATGTACATATATCACTCTGGAGCCGATTGATAGCAAGGAGAATCGGGGAATATATGTCACAAATTAAAGCCGGAGGATCTGTGTATATTTGTACGAGGAAGAAGCCCTGCTTTGGGGCTTCCTCCCTGATCTTTTTTGTTTTTCAGTTGATGCTCATCTTGAAGGCGTGGCCCTTTTCGTAGGTTTTGCCCCAGAGGTCTTTCCTGAGGTTGACCTCGACCATCTCGCCGATCGTGCAGCCTGCTTCCTTGAAAAGCCATAAGGTTTCGACTGCATCCGTGGCTCTGCAGGAGTAGGTGAATTCCCTGATCCCGTTTTCCTTCAGGCAGGCGGTGATGGCTTCTACATCCCGGTCCCAGATGATGTCGTCAAAGTTCAGGATCCTGTTCTCGTTCTCTCTGGAATGCTCGTAGGCTCTCCAGATTTTCCAGGCAATCTCGCCCTTGGTTGCCATCCGGTCCTTGGCTTCGCCGTAAGCCTTCTCTGCGGCATTCTGTCCCTCGTCGGTGGTGGCCTCCGCGTAGGCCTTTCTTGCTGCTTCCATTGCCTCGTAGGTTTCTTCGAAAATGTTCGTCATTGCTTTGTCCTCCTTGCTTTGTGCTTGTTTTCCTTTGGCATGTGTATTAATCACTCTACCGGGAAGATATAGCAAGGAAATGTAGATCATAATTTGCACAAGATTTGAGGGCAAAAGCTGTGTAATTTATGCCTCGCCGTGCAGGATGAAATGGGCATATTCATCGCGGTGATCCTCGAGGTAGAGGACCAGCTCGAAGTAGCCTCTCTCGTAGGCAAGGCGCTGAACCATCGGAAGATCGAACATGTTAGTAAGTCCCGTATCGCGGATCGAAAGGATCTGCTCCTTTACTTTCGGATCCATCATCTTGCCACCTTTCTTACGACATCTTCGCCGTAGATCACGTTGAGGCCGGAGCCGTTGTCCCAGTTCACCAGAAGGCTCCCCGTATCATCGACTCCGATGACGGTTCCAAGAGTTCCTGCAGGCGGCGCCTGAATATCATCCATCTGCACCAGTTCGATTCGTGTGCCCTGCGGGTAATTCTCCCGCAGAGCCTTGAGTGCTGTCTCGCTTATCATTCTCATGCCTTTGCCTCCTTTGCCGGAGCTCCGTTTCGGAAGGCTGCGCTTCCGGTCAGGTTCTGAAGCAGGATCTTTCTTGCTTCCTTGTACTCCGGTCCGATAAAGCCGAGGCGGAGAAGGAAGCAGCGGAAGGCGTATTTCTCATTGTCCGTTTCTACCGGCCTGCTGCTGGCGTGTTTCAGCTCTTTTGAGAACTTGCAGAGCAGGGAAAGGAAAGTGGTGTAAGCTTTTGCTTCCTCGGCGGTAAGTTCCCGGGTAAACCATGGGAATTCAATCTTGTCCTCGGTGACGTTGATTCGAAGGTCCGTGACCCCGAGGGCGTGCCGGATCAGGTCCCCCTTGGAGGAGAGGATGTTCGTCAGGGTTCCGACGTTTGCGGCTGTGAGCGGGAGGCTCACCGTAAGCTCCGGCGCTTTCTCATCTGCTTCCGTCTTCTCGTCTGCGGCAGGTGTTTCTTCCTGTGGCTCAGCTTCCGGGGCGCCCTTGGCTTCAAGCAATTCATACCCCTGAGCTTTTAGGGCTTCGAGCAGGCTCCCGAGGTCCTTTCCGTCCGGAGCGGTAAGGGTTGCGTCCCGGTTTACGGTAAGGTCGCCGATCTGGAAGGCGTAGGTCGGGGTGAACTGGTAGACTGCCTTTTCTCCAGTGATCTCTCCGATGGCCTTTGCGAAAGCCTTCTTGTTTTCCTTGGTAACGTTGAATGCAAGTTTCATGGTATGTACCTCCTTTGTTTTGGTAGTACATACATCACTCTGTGCCCGGAATATAGCAAGAGAATCTAAATGAAATAACTACCAAAGAGAAGCCGAAGAAACGCAGCAGTTTATGTGGTTTCGACTTCCTTTACGAGGTCGGAATAGGGGATCTTCTTGCCGCCACGTTCTACATACACACCATCCGCATCACCGGTATCCTCGACATAGCGGCGGAGGATCACAGAGGCATATTTCGGATCAAGCTCAGACATGTAGCAGATACGATTCATCTGTTCACAGGCCATCATCGTGGAACCGGAGCCGCCGAAGGTATCGAGCACGATGGCGTTCTCCTGACTGGAATTCTTGATCGGGTAGGAGAGAAGATCGAGCGGCTTGCTGGTCGGGTGATCCTTGTTACGCTTCGGCTTATTGAAGTTCCAGATGGTCGTTTGCTTTCGGTCGGAATACCATGGATGCTTTCCATTCTGAAGGAAGCCGTAGAGGATCGGTTCATGCTGCCACTGGTAATCGGAACGACCGAGAACCAGAGAGTTTTTTACCCAGATACACACTCCTGCCAGATGGAAGCCGGCATCAATGAAGGCTTTTCGGAAGTTCAGCCCCTCGGTATCTGCATGGAAAACATAAGCCGCACCACCTTTCTCAAGGTGAGCGGCCATGTTGGTAAAAGCAGAAAGCAGGAACTTATAGAAATCATCGCCCTTCAGGCTGTCGTTTTCAATCGTGAGCCCGTCGGATGCTTTGAAGGAAACTCCGTAAGGCGGATCTGTAAGGATCAGGTTTGCGGTCTTGCCTCCCATCAGGCGTTCGACATCTTCCGGAGAAGTAGCGTCGCCGCAGAGCAGCCGGTGTTTTCCGACCGTCCAGAGATCACCTTTTTCTACAAAGGATGCCTTTTCAAGAGCAGCGGAGAGATCAAAATCATCATCTTCCGCGCCGCTATCATCCGGGCCTGCCATCAGCTTTTCGAGGTCCTTATCGTCAAATCCGAGGAGGGAAAGATCAAAGGATTCATCTTTCAGATCGGACAGTTCCACAGAGAGCATCTCCTCATCCCATCCGGCATTCAGAGCCAGCTGATTGTCGGCAAGGATATAGGCGCGCTTCTGGGCATCGGTCAGGTTCTCGGCAAAGACGCAGGGGACGGTCTTGTAGCCTTCCTCGCGTGCTGCCTGCACACGTCCGTGGCCGACGAGGATGTTGTATTTGCTGTCGATCACGGCAGGGGAGACAAAGCCAAATTCACGAAGGCTTGCTCTTAGCTGTGCGATCTGTTCCTTGGAATGTGTTCTGGCATTCCTTGCATAAGGCACCAGCTTATCAATTGGTACCTGCTCGAGTTTTACGGTATCCATTTATCGTCCTTTCCTTGAACGAAGAAGCTGCTCCATCGTGTCATTCGGATTTCCATCCTCAAACTCCTCGGTGCAGTTCTGTTTCACAATGTCGTAGATTTCCATCCAGATGAGATTGGCAGCCTTCTGAAACTGGCTGGCCATCTGGACGAAGGGAGAGCTCACAACACCGCCGGTCGTCGGATGCTTGCCTAGAAGGCCGTAGGTACTGATCGCATCCTCGCACTGAATGTAACGAGCGAAGTTCTGAGCGTAGGATTCAATGAGACGCTTGTTTACGAGATTTTCGCAGTGGCGGCGCTTCAGCCAGAGCCAGGTTTCCTTGTAGATAACGTCGGCCCCGAGAGGCTTGCCGTTCTTCTGTTTGGCAGAGAGATATTCATCCGGCTTTGGCATATCCGCGCCTTCGAGCACAGCTCCCTCCGGAAGATCCACTGCCTCAAGTTCATCCGGCTCCAGATCAGGAATGTCATTTCTCATGATCTGCACCGGCTTTCCATTTGCTATCTTTTCCGCAGCAGGAGTGGGTTTGCCACCGGCTTTTATTCGCCTGCCGCCGCGGTATGTTCCGTCTTTTGCCACGGGTTACACTTCCTTTCCTGCAGGCGGCTGGGTTTTATTCCCTGTTTGAACCGGAAAAAACGCACACGAGAGGGGCCGGCGGTCTTTTAGCCTTTTGGTTTTAGAGATTCAGACCGCCCCTCCCGGTTTCCTGTCACCACGCTTTTCGTGAATTTTTTCATGACAGCTCCGGCATAAACTCTCGAGGTTGCTCTCGTCATTGGTTCCTCCTTCGGAGATCGGAACGATGTGGTGGACTTCCTCGACCGGAACGAATCGTCCATGCTTTAAGCACTCCTCGCAGAGAGGATGCTTGTGAACGTATCTCGTGCGGATCTTTCTCCACTGGCTGCCGTAACGCTTGTGTCCGTTGTAGCCCCGGGTGAAGTCGTCGTAGTGCTTCTCCATCAGCCTCTTGTGCGTGGGGCAGTACTGTTCGCCGTCCTCACAGAGTTCTCTGCATCCCGGATACCGGCAGGGACGTTTCGGCTTCCTTGGCATGCCTGCCGCCTCCTTTCTGGCATAACAAAAGCCCCGGAGGATTCTTCCTTCGAGGCTTCGGTTCAGCCGCCTGCGCGACTTTGTATCATTCATTTTTGCTGATTCTACTATAACATATAGGGGTCGTGTGCGTCTTGTTGCAACGTGTGGTACTGCGTGCAACTATTAAACAATTACTGGATTTTCCGGCAGAGTGATATGACTGAGTGCATTGTCGTGCCATCGGAAGGCCGTGGTGCGGTCGATGTGAAGTTCAGCCCCGATCTCTTTCCATGTCATGCTGCAGAGGTACCGGTAGTTAAGGATCAGCTGTTCGTCCATTGACGGAAGGGCGCGGATCACTTCCTGAATCTGTTCCTTAAGTTCAGCAAGGAGATTCAGTTCGCAGGCGATCTTCCTTTCAAGTTCTTCCAGACGTTCCAGCGCCTGTACGAAGGGAGCGTCTGCCGGGTGGGATGTCTGCACGCGTTCCTTGTCATAACGGATAGCGGATACGCTGCAGGACAGCTCCCGGATTCGTTTTACTTCCTCGGTGTCCAGACGGATGCGCTGGTCGAGGCGATATGCCTGCTGGAGATATTCTTCTGGGGTCATTCGAGAACCTCCTTTCTTATGTTTTCTATCAGGTACTCTCCATCAACAGAGGTAAGAGCCGAATACCATCCAGAGCGGAAGAACCGCTCCAGATCAGAGGCAGCAGCCTTGGCTTCCCGGTTCCTCGGAGTTTTCTTCAGACGCTTTAGAGCATTCCGGTAATCCTTCGCTGCCAGAAGGACGATGGCGTTGGCGAGTTTTTCATAAGGATCCATTCGCATCTCCTTTCAGGTTTGCCTTCACTGCATTAATCAGTGCGGACTGCGTCTTGTCCTTAGTCCGGAGCGCCTTCATGATGTTCTCGTCGATGGTGCCCTCAGTGATGATGTGATGGATGACCACGGTTTCAGACTGTTGTCCCTGTCTCCACAGACGGGCGTTCATCTGCTCGTAAAGCTCAAGGCTCCAGGTCAGGGTGAACCAGACGATGGTGCTGCCGCCGGCCTGAAGATTGAGGCCGTGGCCAGCGGAAGCGGGGTGGATAAGTGCCACAGGAATCCTGCCTTCGTTCCATGCCGTAAAGTCCTCATGGCTTTTCAGCTCTCTTGCCAAAGGAAAGCGCTCTTTGATGCGGTCCAGATCATGCCGGTACCAGTAGCTGATGAGAACCGGTTTTCCGTTCGCGGCTTCGATCAGATCTTCCAGAGCATCCAGCTTTTTGTCATGAATTTTCACGACGCCTCCGTCATTGTCATACATGGCGCCGTCAGCCATCTGGATCAGCTTTCCGGAGAGAGCGGCAGCATTTCCGGCATCGATCTCCTTGTATTTTAAAGAGATCGTCAGTTCCTTTCTCATCGTGTCGTAGAGCTTCTGTTCCTTTTCATCGAGCTTTACCCTGACTTCGTTCATGATCCGTTCCGGCATTTTCAGGTAGTCGGTACTTTTCATGGAAATCGTGATATCGGAGATCTTGTTGTAGATCTGTTCTTCACCTCCGGGTAGCGGCTTGTAAGAGTAAACGACAGGGCCGTTGTATTTGTCTGGTCGGAAATACTGGAGTCGGTACCGGGAGATATATCTTCCAAGCCGCTCTCCAAAATCCAGAATCCGGTACTCAGCCCAGAGGTCCATCAGACCATTGGAAGAAGGAGTCCCGGTCAGTCCGACAATCCGGCTGGCCTTCGGACGGACCTTCATCAGCGCCCGGAAGCGCTTGGCCTGATGATTTTTGAAAGAGGAGAGCTCGTCGATTACGATCATGTCGTAGTCAAAGGGAAGTCCCGACTTCTCGATGAGCCACGGAATGTTCTCCCTGTTAATGATGTGGATGTCGGCGGGTTTCTTCAGCGCAGCCAGTCGTTCTTTTTCGCTTCCGACTGCAACCGTAAAGGTGAGGTCCTTCAGGTGATCCCACTTTTCAATCTCAGATGGCCAGGTATCCCGGGCTACCCGAAGAGGGGCTACGACGAGAGCGGATCTTACTTCGAAGCGGTCATGGATCAGCTCTTCGATGGCAGTGAGCGTGATCGCCGTTTTGCCAAGACCCATATCAAGCAGGACCGCAGCAATGGGGTGGTCGATGATGTATTGAATGGCGAATTTCTGGTAGTCATGCGGTACGAATTTCAATGGCCAGTACCTCCTTCCATCTTCCGGAGGACCTCGCCGATCTGTTCCGGGTCGTCAATGACGAATACGGTAAAGCCAAGGTGTTCGAGCTGGATCTTTCTCCGCTTCTGGAGCGGACGGAGGTGTTTGCCCGGTGCCTTCAGTTCAGCAAAGGCCATCCGCCCGGAAGGGAAAAGCAGGATGCGGTCAGGCACGCCTGCCGTACCAGGAGAGGTGAATTTCCAAGCCTTCCCGCCGGCAGCACTCACTGCCTGCACCAGTTTCTGTTCGATATCTTTTTCTCTCATAAGGCCTCCTTCGGGTCCGACAGATCAAAGGCAGCATAAGCAGCGGAGAGGAAGTTGTCGATGGGTCTTCCCTTGTAGCGGTAGCTTTTATCATTGCCACACCGGGCATAAAACCTTCCATTTCCGAGTCTGTTGATGAATACGCCCTGATCGTGATAGCTGAGGTAGTAATTTCCGTTCCGGAGAGTTCTCCATTTCCGTCTCGGAAAGTTCAGCTTCCGTTTCTGACGATTCCTGAAGCGGCGCTCACGGTCCTTGGCTTCAAGAATGTCGCCTTCCATGATTCCGGCGCAGATGCAGCCAACACGGAAATCATCGAAGTAGTCGTCATGGCGCATCACATGGATATAGCGCACTTTCTTGCAGCCGCAGAGTTCACATTCGGTTGTTGCATCCTCGTCATCCATTTCATCTGCAATGTCGATCACCTCTACGCAATACCAGCCGGAGAGAGGCGCACCATATTCTTTTAATTTCCGGTGGCACCGGGCGATATACTTTTCATCAAGTTCTTTCATAAAAAATCATCCTTTCCATAGCCTGTCCGGAGCTTGTCCCCGTGAAAAGGAGTCTTTTCATAGGGAGCCAAATGTCCGGAAAGCCGCTAAAATCAATTGTTTTCATGCCATAGAGGATTCAAATTTTCTTTTGGACAAGGGGACAGAAAGGACAAGAACTCCCTATATACCCTTACGCGTGTGTTGTTATTACCTACCCCTTTTTGTTACAAGGATTTCGAATATATATAGAAATCTTGTCCTGTCCACGTATCTTGTCCCAATCAAATCCTGCGATAGAGCCTCTGCCTTCCGTAGAAGGCCTGCTTTTTCCTGTCATTGGTGCGTTCCCAGCCATCGACCTGTGTCATGAGAGCAGCAATCAGATAGCTGTCGGATGATTTGAGTTCCGGCAGGTTCTTGTTGAAACACTCGCACCAGATTTCCGCATTGGAGATTTCGTTCCGAAGATGAAGTTCCCCATGATCCGGATTTCCGAATTCAGAGCCCTGAAGAAAATTCTTTCTGGCATAAAGGTCCATGTCGTCCCAGTTGGCGGGAACAGGGGTATTCAGGTACTCCTCGACCATGCCGACACGCTCATCCGCCTCCATAGCGCCGCGCTGCTCTTTCTCGGCGGCTTCCAGTACGTCACCCTCGAGGTACAGCTTTTCGCCAGCCTTCCAGATCTGCTTTGCCTCCGCCCAGAACTGGGCACGGTAGTTCTCGTCGAAGTTCCATGCCTTCCTCTGCTTTTTCTGATGGCATTTGATGATCCAGAAACGACGGTTTCCGGTGATATCACGCAAGTATCCGCGCTCGCCGTTGACGGTCGCAATAATGACGCACTGCCTCGGATGGCTTTCTACGACCTTGCCGTAAGAAGGACGGTACTTGTCGTCGGATGTTGAGAGGAAGGCCTTGACCTTCTCGATGTCGGCTTTCTTCATTCCGGCAAGTTCTCCGATCTCGACGACCCAGAATCCTTGCAGCTTTTCTGCGCCGGACTTGTCGTCCATATCAGTGAGGGAGAGCGTCTCGCTGTAGTAGTCCGAAGTCACGAGATCTTTTACGATGGAGGATTTTCCGATTCCCTGATCGCCGTCCAGAACAGGCACGCAGTCAAACTTCGTTCCGGGTTCATAGATTCTTGCGACTGCAGCAGCGAAGGTCTTTCTGGTGACGGTCCGGACATATTCCGTATCATCAGCGAGAAGGTAGCGGATGAAGAGATCCTCCACGCGCTCGATGCCGTCCCACTCTGGCAGACTGTCCAGATAGTCGCGGATGGGATGGAAGTGGCGGTCGTCTGCTGTTTTGGTAAAGGACACATCGTAGTTTCTGCTGGAGAAGGGCAGATAGCGGATGTCAATGATGGACTTCAGCTGCGCCGTATCAGCATCCCTCCAGAACTCGTTTCCTTCAGGTCTGTCCCACGGCAGCGGTCCGGTGACCTGGATGCGGTTTGCCATTTCGTTGAAGGCAAAGTTCTGGAAATCCGGATCATTGGCAAGAATCAGATTGAGGTTGTACACGGTGTTCTGCAGAAGGGTGGAACGGGACATGTACTTGAGCTTTTTCTTCCAGTCATTGTTCTCATCCCCGGCATCGGTAAAATCGGACTGGGCATCCTTCATGCGTTCCTCGGAAGCAGCCAGCTTTACGTCGTCCTGCTGCATGGCAAAGTCGCACATCGTGCTGAAGGATTTCTTTTCATCCAGGTCGCCGAAGCGGTGAATCCGCACGATGTCGAAAGCATTACAGAGCTGCAAGTAGGCGGGATCCTTGGCGTGGTGGGAGTAGACGAACTTGTCCTCCTTGATCTCGACGCCTGCCATGGAGTTCGATTCGATTAAGTGCCAGCGTTCTGGATTTGTCGTCGGCTCATACACATCGGAGAGAAAAGTCTCCAGAGCCTTCGTAATGGGGTAGTAGGTACGATTGAAAAGCCCGACGACGCCGGACTTCGTAAGCGGATCCTGCACCTTTTTCTGCTGGGTGGTATTGGCCTTGCTTTCCCTTGATGAGGTGGGAAGCCTTGTCGGGTCCTGCCACTCCGGGTGAGCAGAGAGGATTACATCCGGATCAAGCCAGCCGCCATCTGTTTCCTTGTAGACGAACGTGCCGTTCGACGGGCATGACGGCCAGTACATCAGCTGATTGGGCTGATAGCTGCACTCGTCGAAGTACTCAATGTTCAGGGACTGGGCGAGGTATCTTGCGACCGCGACATATTCCTCCGGAGCCACATCTCGGGTCAAAGGGAAGACCAGACGGACTCTCGGATTTTCGGGCGTGCTGCTGTGCGTAGTGTAGAGCACTGAGGTGTACGGGCAGAGATTCTCGTAGTTATCAAGGAACTCTGGCGTAATGCGGTCGCCGTCCAGAGCCACCATGGAGCGCTTCTCAACGGTGTCGATCTTCCTGCGTCCGCCGATCAGGGAGCCGCCGACAAAACCGCCGTGGTCCTTGGCGGCGTCACGGGCCGACTTGGCCATTTTCGAATATTCCTCGACAGTCTCGGTTGTCCGGATCGGTGTCTTGAGACGAGCCTTCAGGTCGTCAAAGGTTGTTGTTTTATTGGTCCATGTTTTTGCCTGACGGGAATTTCCATAGGCAATGCAAAGAGCCCTCATAACGTCACCTCCCGGCAGTCCTCGGTGAAGTGTCTGATCTTCATGCGGCGCTTTCTGGCGCGTTCCAGTTCAATGTCCATGCCGGAAGTGATCCTGTCTCCGAAGAACCAGATTTCCGAGCACTTGCCAAGTAAAACCAGATCCATGAACATGGCCTTCCTGCGCTCTGTTGCTTCATCCATAAAGGAGAGCAGGAGATGAGGCGAGACCGGAATGTACCCGCTGTCCGTTGCAAACCTGGCATACTTTTTTGCTTTTTCCGTGTTGCCTTCCGGATCATCTGCGTAGGGAGCGCAGATGTAGATGACAGGCATATAGCTGTGTTCCATAAAAACCTCCTTAATCTGTAAAGAAAGACCTGGGGAGAGTAAGTTCTCCTCAGGTCTTCCGTCCTCGTTTTCAGTCTGAAATCGAACCCGTGAAATAGATTTTTATCAGCTTTTCATCGTTCTTTATTTTTTTCTTGATCTTGCCGAGTGTCTTACGGATGGCTGCTTCCGTCACGCCACGGAATTTAGCAATTTCGTTATTGTTGTAGCCGGCCATTTTCATGTTGTAGATTTCCTGCCAGCTTTTTGGCATCTCTGCAATGATCTCGTTCAGCCTTTCAACGTCCTCCGGCAGCTTCTTGTCATGCTCATCAAGGGTGTAGAGGAAGCCAGCTTTATCACCGAGTCCATCTGCATCACCGTCACCTGTCAGCTCCTCAATGGAGCCGAGCCAGTTCTTCGGTACAGCTTCTTCCATGGCGATGGCAAGTTCGTCTTCAGTCGGCATGCGGTGATAGGCGGATTCAAACCATGTGACATAGTCCTTTTTCCATTTCTCAGCCAGCGCTTTCTGCTCCTTCAGGTCACCATGACGGTACTTGAGGTTACTCCTGACCTCTTTGTCATCCAGAAGATGAAGAGTGCGGATGTCTGCTTCCGTTACATCGTTTTCTCCGGGTTTCAGTTCGATTACGAGCTTTCCGTTTGCGTCGTAATACTTGTAGGTTTCACGCTGATCTCTTCTTGTCTTGTGCAGTTTCATAAAAAACCTCCTGTTCTTCCCGTTGCCGAGGAGAACCGGAGGCATGAAAAAAGCATGGCGGTACCATCGGAACGGGGTAAAAACTCGTTCTGCTGGTCCGCCATGCTCGTAGCCGGACTTACATATTTACTTGTGACCATCACATTCGCTCGAGCCACTCTGTGCACCGGGTGAACGTTTGTAATGGTGAACCTTTTAACGACATGCTCGGGTCGATCGCTTTCTTCCACAATACGGACAGTTAACTGCCGGATTGACGGGGCTTAGTTATCGTTAATCATTAATTCCAAATCTCCGAAGACTTCCCAGTAGTAGCTAGGGCTAAGGTTTTCAAAGCAGGTAGCGTCGTAACGCTGAAATACACCTTTTGCAATTTTGCTTCCATAAATAGAAGCTACCTCGGTTGCATCATTTTCAATGTTGGTCCGCCACATTTCTTTTTCATCATTTGTCATAAATCACCTCGTCGGTGTATACCGATCTTTGCCTGTTTATCCATATTTGTTACGTATCAAAGACGAGACAGTTGATTTATTCACCGTTAATTCGTATAATTAAATCAAAAAGTCTGTCTTTTGCTGTCTTCATGGCCATTCGGATCAACTGACTATATTGTCGGGGATGCATTAGGTACTGAGAAACGGGAGATAATAAGAAAATCAGGTATCGTAGGTACTGAATCAGGTATTGGAGGTGATTGGCATAAAGAGCTTTGAGTTTCTAAAAGGTCTTTACAAGTTTGTTGACCATAAGAATCAAGGAATGTTTGTTATTACTTTCTTTAATGCCGCAGGCAGTAAGTGCTTTTCGGTGCCGGAAAATAAACAACACCAGACGAATGAATATCTGGAGAAAGAACGTAGATATGCTATTAACAGGTCATTATCTTCAGACATAAAGGAATCCTTTCCTGACCCGATAGATCTGGAAGGATTAACCGATTTTATCGACGACAAAATGGATGCTAACCAGGTACAAGCATGCATGGCGAGCTTTGGGGTTCCCAACGACGCGGAGGTAAGACAAGCTGAATTTGCCAGAGCTTTGGCTGTTCAGTTCAATCAATTTGTGAGGTCTGATGAAGATGATGTTGAGAATAATATCTGGGGGATTTACCAGACTCTGCTCCGAGGAGAAACAATCACAGCAGATGACATTAGAGGACCGCGCTATGCAGGTGATGATGCATTTGTGGAGTTGAATGGGCGGAGCATACAGGCCAACTGCTATGAGACCATCCATCATGAATGGCGGATTCAAAATAATGGCCGCATACATTGGCATGATAGAAAGCTTGTTTTAACGAATGGGAATGAAATTCGACCGAGACCAGTGAATGAGGTTGTCCCAATACCCGACACTGATCCGGGTGATTATATAAAAATAGCCACGGACATAGAGGCTCGTGGTATTGAAGGAATTTTTGAATGTAAATGGGAAATGCAGGATGCTGATGGACAGAACTGCTTTCCAAATAAACGATGGGATTTCAATACTACAATTCAGGTGAAATTCCAACCATCGGATGAAGGAGAGAAGCGTGGATAACAACATAGAAAAATGGTCAACATTAAAAGAAGTACAGGAGTACTTAGGTGTAGGCCGGGAAAGTATTATGCAATGGATCAATAAGCGGAATATGCCAGCCTACAAGGTCGGGCGGCTATGGAAATTCAAGCTCAGTGAAGTGGATGACTGGATTCGTTCCGGTGGCGCTGCTGACGATAAGGACAAGGACGAATGAATATCATTATTCAAACAATGAGAGGAGGCTGGTCCCGTTTGTGGAGAAGCTGATTGATATTGCGAGCAGTCCTATTCGTGAACATCTGGATCTGCTGCTGAAAGATAAATCGACAAAGAAAAATATTATCTGGGCCACGGACACTTATTCAGAATTGGGTCATGGCTTTACTGACAAGGAGCAGATTGACAAAACTCTTCTTCTGCAGCATGCGGACATGATAAAGCCAAGAATTCAGAAATCTGAAGAGGCTCAGCAGGAACGTACACGGAAGAAGGCAGAGGTTTTTACTCCGGCATGGCTGTGCAATATGATGAACAACTACTGCGACCAGGATTGGTTCGGAAGGAAGGATGTATTTAATGTAGAGAATGAAGACCATTCCTGGACAGTGGTAGAAGAACCTATCATATTTCCGAAAAGGAAAAGGTGGCAACAATATGTTGATTCGAGACGACTGGAAATAACCTGTGGAGAAGCACCGTACCTTGTCTCAAGATATGACGTATCGACCGGAGTTCTAATTGTTCCGCCTAAGCATAGAATCGGACAGCTAGACCGTAAGCTGCGAATTGTAAATGAGAACACCAGCGATTACGATGACTGGGTTAAGTGGACAATACGAGCGTTTGAAGCTTCTTACGGGTATGAGTATCAGGGCGATAATCTCTTAATTGCCAGAGTGAATCTTCTGCTGACATTTGTTGATTACTATAAGGAAAGATGGGAAAAGGAGCCGGATGAAAAATTATTATTGACGATTGTTAATAAAATCGTCTGGAATATATGGCAGATGGATGGGCTGAAGGACACGGTCCCTCTTGGCAAACCATATGAAGAATTTCATCAAATGTCGCTGTTCGACATGATTCCTGAACTCAAAGGTATGGCTGACGATGAGCAGGAGGCTGTTCCTTGTAAGATATATAACTGGAGAAAGGATAATTCCATTCTCTTCAAGAGCCTAAAGGAGAAGTGATTATGGGAAAGAAACTTTTTAATTTTGTTATTGGTAATCCGCCATACCAAAAGGAGTCGTCTGGGAGTGCATCAAAAACAAATGGTCAAAAGCCGATGACGAACATTTTTCAGTATTTTCAGGAGGCAGCTGATGCCATTACTAAGGATACCTCTGTGCTGGTTTACCCCGGTGGAAGGTGGATCCATCAGTCTGGAAAAGGAATGCAGAGTTTTGGTAAGGACCAGATAAATGATAAAAGCCTCTCAGTTGTAGAATTTTATCCAGATGCAAGTGAACTTTTTGGCAATGCCGCAAGTCTGTCTGATGGTATTACTATTGTCAAAAAACCATCATAAAACTTCTGACGGTTTCACTTATATCTATTCTCAGAAGGGGAATAAACTAAGTGTACATGCAGATAATCCTGGGGACAAGCTTATGCCGCTCGACCCACATGACCTTCCAATAGAACAAAAAATCAATGCAACGATGAACTCCAAGGGATTGAAATATCTCCATGACACAATTCTTCCTCGTTCGTTATTTCCTATAGAAAGCGATTTCGTCGAGAAAAATCCAACTAAGGTTCGAAAGCTCAATGAAGGGGATAAAATCGATTACGACAGGGAAATAAAACTATTTACTAATGACAAGGCAGGAAAAGCTGGAAGAGCTACGTGGTTTGTTGCAAATAAGGATGTCATAACTAGGAATAGAGAGTTTATAAGTGAATGGCAGGTTGTAGTTTCAAGTGCTAATGCTGGCGGACAGAAAAGGGATAATCAGCTAGAAATAATAGATAATCACTCAGCGTTCGGAAGATCGAGATTGGCACTAAGGTCGTTCAAAACTTATGAAGAGGCTAGCAACTTTTATGAGTATGTAAGCTCTTACTTTATTCGTTATACTTTTCTGTTAACGGATGAGGCGTTGACATCACTTGGAAAAGAAGTGCCAGATTTACAGGACTACACTGATAAGAATGGGTTTATTGATTTTCATAAAAATATTGACGCTCAATTGTGTCAGTTATTTGGGATCAGCGAGGATGAATTTGCCTATATCAAGCAGCGTGTGGATAGCATAAGGGGGTGATTAAATGGCAGCCATAAATATTAAAACAGCCACGAAGGTAGTTCCACAATGCTATGCGTACACCACTCCGGGAGTCCCTTCGCATAATGGCTGGACAAAAATTGGCTTTACAGAACGCGATGTCGAAACGCGAATCAATGAGCAGACACATACCGTTGGCGTAGATCATAAGACCTGGTGGCATTTGCGTGCTGCTTACATGACAGAGCCGTTTGGTACATTCACCGATAAAGATTTCCATGCATATCTGAAGAAACTGGGTATTAGCAGGGAAGAAGGCACGGAATGGTTCCAAATTGAGCCAAATACTGCAAAGAGCGACTTTGTTGATTTCACTCAGAACCACGGTGTGGTTTCTGACGATGATGCTGACGCAGTTATTCCATACAGATTGAGAGACGAGCAGAATGAAGCTGTAGAGAAGACTATGGCTTATTTCCATTCGCATGAAAATGGGGAATTCCTGTGGAATGCAAAGCCAAGATTCGGAAAAACACTTTCTGCGTATGATCTCTGCAATAGACTTGACGCTACCAATATTCTTATTGTCACAAATCGTCCGGCGATAGCAAATTCATGGTACTCCGATTATGAAACCTTCTTTGGACCGCAATCTGGATATGTGTTCGTGAGCAATGTGGATGGAATTAAGGACAAGAAATATGTATATAGCCGGGAAGGCTATCTTGATAAGCTCCGTGATTTTAACGAGGATAATGAGGTAAAAGGCTGCATTGAGTTTGTAAGCCTACAAGATCTCAAGGGTTCAATCTACTTTGGCGGTCAGTATGACAAACTTGCAGAATTGAGTGCGGAAAAGGGTATACAGTGGGATATCCTTATCGTTGACGAGGCTCATGAGGGCGTTGATACGTATAAGACAGATACGGCGTTTAATCATATCAAACGCAAGTGGACGCTACATCTTTCCGGGACACCTTTTAAGGCTTTGGCAAATGATAAGTTCCCGGAAGATGCTATCTACAACTGGACATACGCTGACGAGCAGAAGAAAAAACGCGACTGGGACGATTCCAGTGAGATTGAGAATCCGTATGAGAATCTTCCTCGGCTCTGCCTCTACACATACCAGATGTCAGACATTGTTAGGGATAAAGTTCAGCAAGGCATAGAACTTGCAGACAATGATGTTGAGGAATATGCATTTGATCTGAATGAGTTCTTCAAGACAAATGAGTCCGGAAAATTTGTCCATGACGATGATGTGAATAAATTTCTCGATGCATTGACGACACAGGAAAAGTTTCCATTCTCTACTCCGGAATTACGTGCCGAGTTGAAGCATACGTTCTGGCTTCTTAACAGAGTATCTAGTGCAAAGGCTCTCGCTAAAAAGCTTGAGCTCCATCCGGTATTCAAGGACTATAAGATTATTCTTGCAGCGGGTGATGGCAAACTGGATGATGACGATGAAAATGAAAAAGCTTTTGACCGTGTCACATCTGCAATAAAAGAATATGACAAAACCATCACGCTTTCTGTAGGTCAGCTCACGACTGGTGTCACCATTCCGGAGTGGACGGCTGTTCTTATGCTTTCAAATATGGCTTCGCCTGCGTTGTACATGCAGGCTGCATTTCGTGCGCAGAATCCATGCCTTTTCCATGATGCACAGGGTAATTCATATCGGAAAAAGAATGCCTACGTATTTGACTTCGATCCGGCACGTACTCTTACAATCTTCGAGCAGTTTGCTAATGATCTAATACCTGAGACATCGGGCGATAAAGGGGACTTCGATCAGCGAAAGCAGCACGTGCGCGAGCTGCTGAACTTCTTCCCTGTTTATGGAGAAGATGATCAGGGTTCGATGATTGAACTGGATGCCGAGAATGTTCTGACTATTCCAAGGCATATTCACGCAAAGGAAGTTGTAGAGCGTGGCTTTATGTCGAACTTCCTTTTTGCCAATATTTCCGGCATTTTTGGTGCTCCAAAGGAAATCATCGATATCATTAATGGAATGCAGGCCATAGAGGAACCGGCACCACTTAAGCCGGTGGATGTCGATGAAGATACAGCCTCTGACCTGAGCCTCAATGACAAGGGTGAAGTGGAAATTCCTAAGGAGCAGGTTATAGGCACAGCAAGTGAATTGTTCGGAGAAAAGGTCTATGGAGATATTGACGATAAGCTTGCCGCTGCTGTTGAAGACATTACCAAGAATGTTGAAATGACCAAAGATCCTAAGAAGGATGAGCTGAAGGAATTACAGGAAAAATTCTCAAAACCAGTAGCCAATACTCTGATGGATTCAGCTCGCCAGCAGTATGGATGCGATTTAAAGAAATCTACGCAGAACCAGCTGGAAAAGAAAATCCAGGAGACAACGAATACTGTAGTAAGCCGTGAGTATGGAGACTATACCATTCGGGATCATAAGCTGGTAAAGGAGCGCGATGACCGTATTCACGATGCCCAACGATCAGGTGCCTCAATGCAGGATATTCAGAAGCTTGATGATGAATATTCACAGAGAAGGATCCAAGGCTATAAGGATATGGTTCAGAGCATACAGCAGAAGCTGCATGACGATGAGACCGTTAAAAAGGCAGCAGAAACTATTGTAGAGACAGTAGAGACCGAGAAGCTGAATAACCAGAAGGATTCAATTGAAGGAAGTGTACGTGATCATCTTCGTGGATTTTCCAGAACAATTCCGGCCTTCCTTATGGCCTATGGTGATGAGAATACGACTCTTGCAAATTTTGACTCTCTTGTACCGGCGGATGTTTTCTGGGAAGTAACTGTAAATCCACAGAGCGGTGAAGGTGTCACTCTGGACCAGTTCCGCATGCTGCGTGATGGCGGGGACTATTATCAGAAAGACGATAATGGAAACGAAATCCGCGATGAGGAGCATAAGAAGCATTTTGAGGGCCATCTCTTCGATGAGGTTGTTTTCAATGATGCTGTTGTCGAGTTTATGAAAAAGAGAAAGGAACTCGCCAACTATTTTGATGGTACACATAAGGACGATATCTTCACATACATTCCGCCGCAGCAGACGAATCAGATCTTTACTCCAAAGAAGGTTGTCAAGGAAATGGTGGACAGGTTGGAGAAGGAAAATCCAGGGTGCTTCGACGATCCGAATGCTACATTTGCTGACCTTTATATGAAATCGGGAATGTACATCACAGAGATTGTCACCAGACTGTTTCAGAGCAAGCGGATGAAAGCACTCTTCCCGGATGACGCGGAACGGTTGAATCATATTTTCGCTAAACAGGTATATGGGTGTGCTCCAACAGAGATTATTTACCGTATTTGCCTGAGGTACATTCTCGGATTCGATGATGAGATCCATATCGACAAATACAATATTAAGCTCTGTGACACGCTGGAATATGCAAAGGATGGAACTATAGACGAAGCGATGGAAAAGCTTTTCGACCTGTAAAGTCGGGTAATTCTATCAGAAAGGTGAATGAAAACAATGTTGTTGGAGGCGTAGTTTTATGGGAGACATGATAAGCAGAACTCTACCCGAAGCGGGAATGGACAAGATATTTACTGAAGTTAAGCACCATGAATCGCTTGGACTTAAAAACCCGGAACAACTGCGCCTGTTTCACCTTAATGTAAGCAACAATCAGTTTGTGCTTACCGGACTTGAAAATTTCATAGAGAATATTGTTGGCGAATACGTTTTTTCCAGAGCTCAAATGGAGCGACTGACGGACCCCAACGCAGGCATTAACCCGCATAGCATCGGAATAAAAGCACTTCGAGTAATGAAAAAGAATGGAGCAGCCGATCAGAAAGGAACCGGAAATGAGTTGGGGGAAATAATGCTCTACGCATTTCTGGAAGGGGTGTTAAAGGCTCCGAAGATTTTCAGTAAGGTCGAGCTTAATGCTGCAACTACTCCATTTGGGAGGGAAAGCGATAGTGTCCACCTTCTTTCTTTAGGAAATATTGGTGGAGTCGAATGCTATCAAACAGTCTTCGGAACTTCTGAAATTGATGGTGATATTCGTGATGCAATCGATCGAGTTTTCAATGCCATCGAAAGAATTGAGGCCGAGAACGGAGAAGGAATTCAGCTTGTAGCAAATCAGGCATTTGAGGAATCTTTTGATAAAGACATGGCAGCGCAGGTTCAGGCAGCTATTGTGCCGACACCTGGTGCTCCAGCAGTTAGCGATAGGGCCTATGGAATTTTTCTGGGATATTCACTTGGACTTGATCCACATACAAGAGGCACGATGGATTTTTTACGCGATCTCGACAGAAAAATGGAGGCTGATATTAAGAGCCAGGCCGGATATATTGCGTCAAAGATAAAGTCGAAGGGACTGGATACTCATTCATTCTATTTCTATCTGGTTCCGTTTAATAATGCAGAGGCTGATAAAAAATCAGTGATGGAATACTTACTTGGCTAATAATGGAGGTGGCTTATGGGCGATAATAGAATAAAGCTCGGTGAAACCATCTTCACCGATATTGATGACAATGAGTATCTCTTGACTCTGTACCAACAGCTTCTTGGATTGTACGGGCGTAAACTTTTTAATCTTGGTGTTCAGTCGAATAATGGCGGATTTTCAGATAAAGAAAAATCTGACATCCTTCGCTTCGCTGATATTTTGGCAAAGTCTAATTCACCGGAGAAAAAGAATGCGCACAAAATCTGGGCTCAGGAAATAGCGATTCTCATGAATGAGCTTTATCCCGATGATAGGATGGTGAAAATATATGCTGGCGATATTTTTTCTAGCGTAGGGAATCACAGAGGGCTCGAAATAGTTGATTCAAAATTCAAAGAGGCCAACGCATTGGATCAAATCTTTGCAGAATTCAGAAGTGACTATCTGACGATCCCTGCTGAACCAACTGCGAGATTTTTTGCCGAGCAGAAAAATGCCTATGATCATTTGAAAGATGATTTCTTCAGCTATTCTGCACCGACATCGATGGGAAAGTCATTCATTATGCGTATGTTCATTAAAGACGAGATAATGAATGGTTCGCAGAAGAACTATGCGCTTATTGTGCCAACTAAGGCTCTCATAAACGAGGTAAGGGCAAAAATTATCGATGATTTGGGCGGCGAGAAAAATACTGAGAAGGTCAATTATCTATCAGAGAACAATTACAGTGTTGTAACTGCTGCAAGTGATATTGCGCTTGAGGAACAACATAATTTCATCCTCGTAATGACACCGGAGCGGCTTTTATACTTGTTGATAGAAAAGCCAGACTTAAGAATCGATTACCTGTTTATAGATGAAGCACACAAGCTGTCCGGCAAGAATAGTAGGGCTCCTTTCTATTACAAAGTGGTAGATATGCTGTTGAGGCGGAGACCACGGACGCACTTTATATTTGCCTCACCTAATATTCCAAATCCGAGTGTGTATTTGCGGATGATGACAGATGCTGAAGCTGGTGATGAAAATGCTCTGGCTATAACATATTCTCCTGTGGTTCAGATCAAATTTCTTATGAATTTGAACGACGGGAAGATTGAAATCTACAATGAGCACGACCGTAGCGGCGATAATCGAATAAGGCTTGCGAGTATAAAAAGGTCAGCAGGATTGAATGACTTTCTGGCTTCCTTTGAGCAACAAAATAGGAAACTGCCAAAAGAACAACGCAAGCAAAGCATTGTCTACTACAACGGCAGAGAAAAGGCAGTACAGGCTGCTCGAGAATTTGCCAAGGTTATGAAGCCGTTTGGAATTAAGAATGATCCGGCATTAGAGGCCTTATCAAAGGAAATAAAGCAGGAAGTTCATGAACAGTATTTTCTTGCGGAGATGGTTCGTCAAGGGATTGCTTATCATATCGGTTACTTGCCCGCATCGATTCGCGCAAGCATAGAGGAGTTGTTTCAGGCAGGGAACATCACCGTTATGTTTTGTACAAGCACCTTACTCGAAGGGGTAAATCTGCCTGCAGACAACTTATTCATCATGGACAATAAGATCGCATTAAGCGAGATGAATACTGTGGACTTTCGAAATCTTATAGGCCGGGTTGGACGAATAAGCTTCAACCTGTACGGCAATGTGTTCTTTGTATCGGAACCTAACAGCAAGGTAAAAGTAGACGATTATGTCCGTATGCTGCAGGAAAAGGTTCCAGAACAGTCCTTGTCGATTGCAACAGATCCTAAGGTTCTGAAAAAGGCAGAAAAACAGTATGTCGCAGACATCCTAAAGAGCGGAAAGTCTGAAATTCCGAAACGTGTGAACGATGAAGGCAAGCCTCTGCAGTCCGAAGAATCCTACACCATGATGAGAAAGTTTGGACTCATATTGCAGCGGGATATTGTTGAGGATAGAGACAGCCTCGTTAGACGTGAGTTTAAGGATTTTCTTACTCCAGAGGATGAGGAGAAAATTCGGGAGACATTCCAGCAGGCAAATGTTAAACCGGATGATGACATCAACACCTCTGTAGATCAGACGAAAAGGCTGATTGCGGCCATCCGTAATAAAAACCACCCTTTGCATTATCCTGAACCTATCAATGGGAGATTTTTGTACGACGATGTGCTTAACTTCCTTGATACGTTATCAGATGTTTTTAGATGGGATATATACGAATCTGGGACATTAGGTAAGGATTCGATGAGGAGATGGTATGCCGTCATCTTAAGCCAGTGGATGGAAGGCGGCGGATTAAAGTTCATTATGAATCGAGCTCTAGAATATCATCGGGATAATCCGGATCGTTTCTGGCCTAAAAAACACGGACAGCCAGTCACTTATAATCATCAGTCATTGGAGCATCGGAATATTGTGTTCGCTGACACACTCGAGGTTATCGAGAATATCATTCTGTTCAGCATATCTAACTATTTTCTGAAGTTCTCCAATGAGTACAGAAGGGCTTATGGTGATGAGGCGTTGAACCAAAATAACTGGTATGAATATGTAGAGTACGGCACGATAGACCCTTTGACTATTCTTCTACAGAGAAATGGATTTACCAGAGAGGCTGCACGATATGTAAAGCAGCACAGAGAAGAATATGTGGTTAAGGATGGAAGTACAGGAACGCTTAAACTCAGGTCTTCTATTGCAAAATGCGGAAGTGGAATGGTCCGAAAAGAAGTGACCTATATTCGGCAGAATGTTCCGGGCATTTTTACGGAGGGATAACTTTTTAAGAATACCTTACACGTTTCAAGGTTATTCTGTACCGTTCAAGAATACACTTTACCTTTCAAGGTTAGTGTGAGTGTTTACCGAAGGAGGTGGCAGCGGCCATGATGGCAGCAGTGGAAACCCAAAATTAGACCAGATTCCGTGGCTGGACACCCTCCCCTGGAACTGGAGAATGGCGGGAAACCATGCAGTTACGGGCTTTCTGCGCCTCGTACAGTTGGTATCCAGGATAACAAGAAAATGGAGCAAGCTGAAGAGTGAGTATGTAGGATAAGGAGTAAATATGTCGGTTCCAAAATATGATGAGCTAATGAAACCGCTGCTTCTGGCAGTAAAGGACGGCGGCATTTATAAGATTAAGGATGTCACCGCTATGCTGGCGCAGCAGTTTAATTTGTCTGCTGAGGATATGGCAGAGATGCTTCCTAGTGGCAGACAGACAGTGTTCAAAAACAGAATAGGATGGGCAAAGACCTACCTGAAAAAAGCCGGGTTATTGGACAGCCCCGCTCGTGCAACTATCGTAATTACTGAAGTTGGGAAAAAGGTAATCGCTGATAGCCCGGAGAAAATAGATGCAAAGTATCTAGAGCGTTTTCCTTCATTTGCAGCGTTCCAATCAACAACTGTATCAACAGAGAACGATGGAAAAGTTCCGACAGCAGAGACTTCCAAAGACCTGACGCCGGACGACCAGCTGGAAGACGCATACAAGGAAATCAATGACAGCCTGGCATCAGATCTGCTTACTGAGGTATTAAAAATACCGCCATATACGTTCGAGAAGTTCGTTGTTGACCTTCTGCTGAAGATGGGCTACGGAAAGGCGGATTTTGGAAGCCATGCAACAGTAGCATCAGGGGATGACGGAATCGATGGGATCATCATGGAGGATAAGCTCGGTTTTTCCCTCATCTACATGCAAGCGAAGAAGTGGGCAGTAGATAAGGTTGTGGGCCAGCCGGATATTCAGAGCTTTGTAGGAGCGATAGCAGGCAAGAAAGGCGATGGACTTTTTGTTACAACTGCGAGGTTTTCACAAAAGGCAAAGGATTACGCGCATACGCACCATATCATACTGATTGACGGAGAACGTCTTGCCAATCTGATGATCGAGTATAACTTCTGTGTATCGACTCGGAAGACTTTTGAAATAAAATCTGTGGACACGGATGCGCTTGCAGAATATCAGGATGATTGAATCTTTTAACGTTTTCATACCTTTTAACGATAGCTATACATTTTAACGAATACCAGATTCTACAGGAAGGAGGGGTGCAAAATGCCAAGTACAGCGACAGCGGGAAGGACATCTTTCCTTCCTTTTGCTTACAGTTCAGCCACAACCGGACCCGCTACAAACGCCGGAATCCCTTTATTTCAGGCTTTTTCGCCCATTCCTGTGCAGAGGTCTACATACTGCGATTGTATCAAAGTCGGAGTGAAGATAGACGGAGCCTGCGGTTCCGGCGGAATGTTTGTACAGTCCATGCGGTTCGTTGATGAGCATAAGGGCAATCGCCTGAACGTCTCTATTTATGGACAGGAGCTGACTGACACGACGAGGCGTCTGGCAAAGATGAACCTTGCTATTCGCGGTATTTCTGCAAACCTCGGAACAGAGGCGGCAAACACCTTCCTGAACGACCAGCACAAAGACCTCAAAGCGGACTTCGCCCTGGAAAATCCGCCTTTTAATCAGAAGAACTGGCGTGAGCCGAACCAGTTGGTGGACGACCCGCGTTGGAACGGATATCCGACTCCGCCGACCAGCAACGCCAACTACGCCTGGCTTCTGAACACGCTCTCCAAACTCGGGCAGAACGGAACGGGGGCCGTGCTTCTGGCGAACGGCGCATTGTCTGCCGGTGGTGATGAGTACGAGATTCGGAAGCGGATGATCGAGAACGATGTGGTAGAAGCGATTATCATTCTTCCGCGGTCGATGTTTTATACGACCGACATATCCGTAACCGCGTGGATCCTGAGCCGCAACAAGAAGTCTCGTGTAGAGAAGCGTCCGGAAGGTGATGTGACATACCGTGACCGTTCTGGAGAAATTCTGTTTATGGACCTCCGCCAGATGGGACATCCATATGAAAAGAAGTACATCGAGTTTACCGATGAAGACCGTGCAATCATTACAGACAGGTTCAAGTCTTGGCGGTTTGAAGGGTATCCAACGCAGTACGAGGATGTTTCTGAGTTCTGCTATTCCGCCAAGAAGGCTGAAGTCGTCGAGAAGGATTACAGCCTTGTTCCCAGCCGCTACATCGAATTCGTCAATCGCGATGAGTCAGTTGGTTACGATGAAAAGATGTCCGAGCTTCAGAGTGAGTTGAAAAAGTTGCTCATTCAGGAACAGCAGTCCAGACAAGACCTTCTGGAAGTGATGAAAGGACTGGGCTATGGGATCGAATTATAAGAAATTAGGCGAATATATCCGTCAGATTGATAAAAGGAATGGCGATGCCCGCCTCGGCGAAGACAACCTGTATGGTATCTCTGTCACGAAAAAGTTCATTATTTCTCACGCCAATCTTGTGGGTGTCACATTTAACAGATACAAGGTTGTTGAGTATTCCGCCGTCTGGGAGCCACCTCGTCCGATAGAGAGAGCCACCCTGTCC
>ERZ791908.457-NODE-457-length-45089-cov-229.444176_pt1 | contig 45089 bp, 74 predicted proteins | sample MGYA00510144_ERZ791908 | MGnify/ENA primary metagenome ERZ791908 (study PRJEB30046, sample SAMN00792105) | human gut metagenome | study: EMG produced TPA metagenomics assembly of the A metagenome-wide association study of gut microbiota in type 2...
CCTGCCGTATCAAGCGCCATGACCTCATCATTATCAGCTACTGTAGTTTTTGTAGTATAATCTGTCCACTTTGGCATAGCTACTTCCTCCTTATACTAAATATTTGTCCCGGATATATTTCTTGACTGCATCAAGGTGAGCCTGTACATTGTCATTCATCACAAGGAAATTGCCTTTGTTATTCTGGCTGACAACTTCTCCTGTTTCCTCGTTTACCTCAGAATAGGTGTAAGCGATACGGCTTCCCTCTCCTGTACTAAGATTCATAAAACTTGTAAGAATTTTTTTCATGATATTTTCCCCATTTCGTCAATAATGTTTTCCCTGTCATTAAAAAGTTCCTTTTCATAATCTGGTTCTGATACTTCAAGGCTTTCGCTGTAGTCTGGTTCTGGCATGTCTGTGTCTATTGCCCTGTCATAAGCCGTCTCACTCGCATCGGCAAACCGTATGTGCTCATAGTCAGCTTGCCGCGCTTTAATTTCGAATGCGAATTTAAGTCCCGGAGTGCCTTTCACAATGAAATATGTCTGTTCCTTTTTATCTACCCAACAATCGCCATCTCCTTCCTTTTGCAAGAAAACATAGTATTCAATCCCTACATTGGTAGATTCTTGAAAAATGTCGTCTATGTCTATCAGACATGTGCCATCTTCCGATATGGATGCTTCTCCAATATCTCCGAATATAGGAGAGGCCATTTCGTAGCAATAAAATGCTTGTGTGCCGTAGTTTTTTGTTGAAAGGATTCTTTTTTTTGTTCCGCGAACACTAAGATCTGCAAGGTCCGTCCCTGTATTTCTACTATAGAAGTGTCCACTGGCTTCTACATTCGACTTTGACTTGATAATTCCACTCGCTGTAATTGTTTGAGTAGTCTCAATAGCGGAAGCGGATATTTTATTTACAGTAATGTTATTTGCTATTGTACTGGCGGAATACACCACGCCCGTTTCGATAGACGCGCCTTTAATTGATGTGCCATATATAGTCCCCAATGTCGGAACGAAATACGATGTACGATCTTCCGCATAAATATATCCAGTTTTACCATCTAATTTGACAGAACCACCATAATTAACACCAGATGACTCAATTACTTTATTCGTTGAATCAATTTTCCATCCCGCTAGCTCGCCAGTGTCAATGTACGAAGCATTCAGATATATCCTGTTATCATACAGATATATTCCTTGCGTTGCTCCATTGTTAGTCAATTTATTGAAAATGTCCAACTGAGTCATGTCACTGGCATCTTTTCCGTCCTGTCCATCTTTACCTTTTTCTCCATATACGCCAATCACGTGAGGAAGTGTTGTTGTCTTAGACCCGTTTGTAAAGAAAGTCTCCTCATAGTTCCATAAGTACCGCTTGTCCGGTGTTGGAGTCTGCACAGCTTCTGTCCATCCAGAACTGCTTGTTGATACGCCAGACGAACTGGACGTAGCGAGATAATGCTGTACAATCTTCGAGATTCCATTTCCGGTATCACCTTGCTTTTGCTTCACAACTACAAATTCTTTCTTTGCGGTCATCCCATTGTAAGTTGCAGTTGCTGTGATTGTGCCACTGTCCACGGACAGTCCAGAGACCGTGTACGTTGCCCCTGATGCTGAACCACTTATTCCTTTTTCTGCTGAAAATGAAATGTTTGACCGTGCGGTCACATTCTCAGCACCATACAGTACAGTTACCGTAGTTTTGCATGTCGGAAATGTAGTATATTTGCCAGATGAATCTGTTGGGATTCCCTGGAATTCATTTGATAACAGCACACTCAACGTTGCATATTTTGTCGCGATTTCAGTCGCGGTATTAGACGCTGTATCTTTTGCTATTTCGGATACAGCTTTTCCTTTTAACGAAAACTCTGTCGCGGCAATGTGTACCTTTCCATTGTCATCAATATGGAGCGTGATTTGGTTATCGCTGTCAATAACCTTAATCCCTTTTGCGTTAATAAATTTGCCTGCTAAAACGCCTGCAAGGATATAATTTGCATTAATATACAGCTTCTTGTCCTTGATATATATGCCTTGCTCTTCACCGCCATTAGTAAGCTTATTAAATACTTCATCCTGTCCAAGACTTGTGTCATACTCTTTGACTGCATTATCAATATCGGTTTTGTCCACATATTTGAAATCAATCCAGTCAGTATCGGTAAATGCACCATCCGACCGGCTTCTAACCGCTGTTTTGATAGAAGCTTTGCCATCTGCTTTTGATGTGACCCAGAAATCTCCCTCATTATATGGTGGTTTAGGTTGTTCAAAATAAACTGCCGCTTTCCCATCAATCTTATCAAACAGATAGTCTGGTACTTCCTGTTCTACCCATTTATTTCCGTCCCAACGCCAGCGCGTGTTATTTGCAGTATTCTGCCAAAGGTCTCCTTTGTGGACGTATTTGCCTTTTTCCCAAACAATTAAAATCTCATTTCCGCCTACGTCCAGAATGGAATTGCCATCAACATCTGTCCACGGAATCTCTTCTGTTTCTGTCCATTCAAGTGCCGGGTCTGTATCCTGGCTCCAGGTCTGAATCTTACCATCAAGTTGCTCTTGGAGGCTTTCAATCGTATCGGCAAAAACGCCCTTGATAAAAGTTGTAACTGCTGAATCATCTGTATACTTAGATGCTCTCACCCAGTCATCGGCGTCATAGCTTGCACCCTCTGCCTTTGCCTTTTGACACTTAAGAATGTCCCCTGTCTTTCCCTGAACCCATAAATCGTCAATATCGTAAGGTGGCACCGGCTCTGCTCCGAAAATTCTCTTCTTTGCATTTGCCGTGTTTTGCGCCTGTGCCGCATCAGCCAGAGCTTTGACCACCGCAGTGTCTTTTACATAATCCCACTTGTATTCGCCATTAATCTTTGCATATCTGTAAGCCTGTCCGCCATATTCTTCGCTGTTTACAATATAAAACAGGTCACCTAAGTGCTTCTCTTTAGTTGTATCATCTGCCCAAGTGGATGCCGGTTCATTGTTACCATCAGGAACATAGTCTCCAAAGAATGCTTCTATCTGCCCGTCAATCTGCTCCTGAAGAACCTTAATCTGTGGAGAATACACTTCTGTAATAAATTTCTCAACCTCGGCATTTGCGACATTTTCAGGTGTTTTTCCTTTAATTGTGAGTTCTGTAGCATTAAGATTGACGGCCCCTGTCTCTGCATCAATGCGGAACGTAATGTTTCCGTCATTGTCTTTTGCCGTGAATCCCCTAGTGTTAATCCAGTCAGACTGAATGCCGATAGCATACAGAATGTTCAGCACTGCATCACCGTTGCTGTCAAATCCGGCTTTCCAAGTCCGGCCTCCGTCTACTGACAAGAAGAATCCATCAACACCCGTCTTGTAGATTACTTTAGAATCAGCAAGCGTAGGCTTGTCGTGACGATATGATACCGTCGAGCCGTCTGCCTGAATTTCTTCTGTATAGTAGAATCCAAGGGTGTTAGCCGCCAGTTCGTTCATCTGCTTTAATTTTGCATCATAGGCAGTAATCTTTTTCTCAGAATCTTTCTTAAGGTTGTCAACTTCTACCTGCATGCTGTCGGGATAATCTGCATCAATATCTTCCATGCTTTTTGCATTACATGCAAAACTTGTGCTGCCAGAAAAAGCAAAGTCTACATCTGTCAGATATGAATAGTAAATATTGCCTTTAATGTCGGAAAATGTAATTCTATCTCCAAATGTGGCGTATCCGATTGCTATGCTGTCACAAGAAAATGGTCTTAATCTCATGCCGACCAGTTCTTTTCCAATCAGGTCAACACCCGTCTGTTCATTGCCACTCAGAAGCTTGTTGTCAATCGTGATGACATATCCGTCTGTACCGTACTTGTATTCCGTCTCATTATCTGTATACTTGACCCCAGTAACAACTACATCGTCAACATCATAGGTAAGGTTATTGATAAAATTTGGCTTAAATCCTTTTCGCTCGAGAATTGTCTCAATCTCGTTGCTATCAATGTCAAGAATAGTGTTTCCATTAATGTCGTACCATGGAATTGTTTCTAATGTAATAGTGTCTGCACCATCGTCAAAAGTGATAATTCGCAAATTATCGTTCTTGTCAATGCGAGCGTTACCACCTGCCAAAGCTGCAACCATACCAATTACTGCTCTAAAAGTGGTGTTCTCGGGCTTCTTCTGCACCTGATAGTCTGCATTTTTAAATACTGCGTCACCTAACACAATCCCGGTCTGCTGACAGGCATCTTCTAAAACCTCTCTGACAGAGCATGGGAAAACAAGGTTTGTATTGTAGCCTGTCTCTGCCTTGCTCATATAGTCCAGCAAAGTGAGATTAATCTCATCGGACGTGGCAGGTTTTTTTGATACAATGAATGTGCCGCGGCGAATGGTTTCCAATCTATCAGACAGTTGCAAATTTAAAAATAGGGTGAACTGTGCTCCGGCAAAGTTGTAGTCAGAGAACCTATCATCATCATTGACCAGTGCCAATGTTGCTGTTTTTTCAATAGCTACACCTATCGGGAAATCCCCGGAATCAGAAGAATCTACAATGCCGTTTCCGTCAAGGTAGAAATCTTCTTTTCCCAGGCTTAAAATTGTCCCATCACGCAGCACCGCATTCGCCGTAACATAATAGTTACTATTTAAGAGAGATTCCGTCTTTAACTGATTTGTAGCATTAATCATACCGGTCGAATGCTCCTTACATTAATAGTTAATCCTGTCCATCGTTCCTCATTATCCTTGAGTGTTTGCGCTGCCATGTTGAAATTAGATGCATAGAACGTCTTGTCAATCCATTTGCCGGGGGTTCGAGGATCTTTGTGATGAAATGTGAACTGACTTTTGTTGATCATAGAGTTGAGAATCGTTGCAATCTCTCCCCATTTAAGTTCACCCCATTCCATGTCATACCCAGCAATGGTTCCCATTGGTGTGTTATGCATAACTAAATCCTGGCTTCTTTTAGAACTTTCTGTTGATGTAGTTGCGAACACCGGCTTGTATGTGTCAGGGGCCTTTATAATGACCCCATCAATCTTAAACTGCTCCTGTGCCATTTACACACCTCCTAACAAGAATGGATTCTGACCGCCGTTTCTGCGTCTCCTAAGTTCCGCTTCATCAATGATAATGTCTAATAGTTTTCTGCCAGATGCATTGACTGTAACATTGTAAGTGTTTCCATTTCCCTGCCCTTTCCCTGACTCTTCCCGGACGATCTGACGTAACAGGCTTTCCGGTGCTTCCAGGTTATTCCCTTTCTTCTGGTCTCCTAATACTGCAAGAAATTCACTTCGCGGTGGAATGACTGCACCGCTAGCCAGATACGGAATAGTTCCGACACGCGGGAACGTTGCATGGAACCCGATTCTCTTTGTTCCGAATGGTGTAGGTACATTCCATGGGCCAAAAGAAAACGCTGATTCGATTCCACCAATTGCGTTGTTGATTACTCCGATTGCATTATTGACGATATTAATTGCCTGATTAATTGGCCTTTTGATAAAATCCACGATACCTTCAAATGCTGATTTGACCGCATCCCTGGCAGCATTAAACTTATCGGTAATGGCGTTTTTTATTGCTTCAACCTTAGTAGATACAAAAGTAGTAACACTTTCCCATGTTCGGGATGTCTTGTCTTTTATTTTGTCCCATACGCCCGTAACCTTAGTTTTGATTGCGTCAAACACTGTCTTTGCTGTGGTTTTGAGAGCACTCCATAAACCAGAAAGGGTCTTTTTAATGGCATTCCAGACGGTTGAAGTCGCTGTCTTGATTGCGTTCCAGGCAGTGCTAATGACGGTCTTTATTATGTTCAGTGCACCTTTTGTTACGGTTTTAATTATCTCCCACGCACCTGACACAACATCTTTGATAAAGTTCCATGCTCCATCCGCAATCTCTTTTATTCCCTGCCAAGCCAGTTCCCAATCTCCCGTAAAAACGCCTACAAGGAAATCAATGATTCCGCTCAGAGTGTCTGCTACATCACCAATAATTTTAATTAATGATTTTATGACTTTGATTGCCACAGTGCCTACAACGTCAATTATTTCTGCCACAACTGGAAGTAAATTCGCGATTATCCAGTTAATTAAAGGCACTAACACCGACTCCCACAGAAGTTTCAGAGAATCAATGAGTTTTCCGAGGAATGTTTCTATCTTTAAAATCGCGTCCCCTAATGGTCCCTCTAACAGCCCTTTGATTTGTTCCGCCAGTCCTTGTAGCACTGGAAGAATGTATGTGTTATATCCAGTTATCAGAGTTTCAAATATGCTTGATAGTCCATCTGCTATAGAATCAAAGAACGGTTTTACATGCTCATCGTATAATCTTGATACTGCGTCACTAAGGTTTTGAACAACTGTTAAGACCCCACTTGTTACGGTTTCTATTACTCCGAGGCTACCCTCAATTGCTGACTTTAAAATGTCCTTGTTGTCGATAAAAGGCTGTGCAATCATGTTAAGGATATCTCTGCCAAGTTTTGCAGCCGTTTCTGTAAGAACCATTCCGATTTCAGCAAAGATTCCTATTAAATTTGCTGTAATCTGCTGCGCAGTTTCTCCACCAAAAACTGAGAAAACATCTGCGAAAGCAACTGCAAGGTTTCCTGCGATTTGTGAAATTTCAGCACCGATGTTGAACATATCTATCAGATAGTTCTTTATTCTTTGCACGTTCTGCTTTAAAAATTTTTCAATTCCGCCTATAATGTTTTGCGCAATTGTCAATCCGATTCTGGCAAATGAGCCGGCAACTTGTCCAATTGCATATGCAAATGAATCTAAGAACTTATTTGCCGCCTTAACAACTTCTGGATCAGTGAAGATATCCTTTAAAGATTTCCATATGGAATCAAGATCCTTTTTTATTCCGTCAAAAATCGGCTCGTAATCTCCTAATCCATCCCAGAATCCTTTTGCGATTAACTTAGCCAGCTGTTTAAATCTGTCGATTATCTTTTTTAGCGGTTTTGACATTTTATCAAGAACTGTCTCGCCCTCTGCCAACTTTCCGTAATCAACATTTTGTACAGCATCTTTCATCTGATCTGCAAGTCCGCCGGTTGCACCCGGTACTTTTGACGATGAATCTGCGCTTTTATCCGTTGAATAATTATTTATTTCGTCAAGCGGACTAAGGTATCCTTTTGCCGCCTTAGTAGCTTTCTTAGTTGCGTCCGCTGTATCATTTGTTGCATCTGCCAGCTTTTCGGCATTGTCGGCAGCATTTCCATATTGATCTGCCGTATCAGCTATTGCATCTGTCCCGGCAAGACCTGCACCACTTGCACCTGTTTGTCCAGAAGACTTCTTTCCGGTAATCAATTCCGTAAATGACTTGAAGGCATTTGCCAGAGTTGCTAACTTACCGAGTAAGATATTGATAACTTTCAGAACAGGAGTAAAGAGGTTGATTAATCCCTGTCCGACTGTTGCCTTGAGAGATTGCAGCTGTAACTGCATCACTCGCACCTGGTTCGCCCAACTGTCAGATGTTCGGATGAAATCACCAGATGCGGCAGACAACTGTTTCTGTACAAAAGCCAGGCGCAGAGCTACTTTCTCCTGCTCGGTCATGGCAGATGTAGTCTTGCCATAGCCATTAGCCAGTGCGTACTGGTCAAGTGCCGACTGGGTCATTACCACGCCGAGGTCCTTGAGCGTTTCTGTTTCACCTGTAAAGACTGATTTCAGCTTAATATAAGCCAAGTCCTGACTGATGTTATAGAATGATGCTACATCGCCAGTCAGCTGTGTCAGAGCTGTTGACATGTCGTAAGCCTGTGCTTCTGAGAATCCGAACGACTTAGACATTGCTCCGAACGTACCGACATACCTTTTTGCCATGGTTTCTGACAGTCCGGCTGAGGTCATGGCATTCTTTGCGAATTCGTTCACCTTATCCGACATGGTGGTAAATGTAACATCGACCACGTTCTGCACTTCTGCGAGGTCAGAGCCAAGTTCCACGCACTCTTTTCCAAACTGTGCCAATTTACCGACAGCAAACGCCCCACCAATCAGCAGACCGATTTTTTTTACAGCACTTCCAAGGCCGTTAAATGACTGTTTTATAGCTGATACGCCGTTCTGCACACCAGATGTGTCCATTCTGGTATCAATAATGACTGAGCCATCAGCAGCCATGTGTCCACCTCCTAACTATTTGAGGTTCAACATCTCATTCAGCTTATCTTTATAAGCTTGCTCCTCGTCGCTGAGACGTGTTTTTATATCAACAATGTTTTTGTTTTCTTGATAGAATTTCTTTTCCCATTTATCAAGCTTTTCGCCCTTTGCTTTTTTTGAACGGATTCCAACGACCGTATTGAACAGGCATTCACCGGATTCCATGAAGTATCCGAAGAACGTCCACCAGTGCATATACGGAATGGCTCTGATTTCTTTCCCGGCAACTTTATTTACAGCCGGTACGATCATATCTCCGTCCTGTTCCCAGTCCATCAATCGAGGTTTGGGCTTGCCTGAGTCCTCTTCTGCTTGTCCGCAATCAATAAACTCACAGGCTTTCACGCAAGCCTCTTCCAGGCATTCTGGAGGGATATTCTGCCAGTCTTCATACAGAATTTTGAGTATAACTTGCTTTTTCCCATAATCATTTAATTCCGGGTCGTTCTGGGAAATGAGAATGTCGAGTATCGCTCGAAAATCTGTTCTGATAGAAAAATCCACCCCACTGATATTTAGTGAGGTGGGTAACTCATAGGCGGTCATTTTGTGTATTTCTCCGTATACTTATTAACAGTAGCCTGCATTTTTTTATTTCTTTTTTCAATTTCCGGTGCAATTGCTTCTGAAATCTTATCAAGTACAATATAGGCAAACACCTGACCATTTCCAAACACAGTTGTTGCGGTAATTGGTTCTTTGAACAAATCCTTAGATGCTTCGTATCCGAGCATATAATTGATTTTGTCCTCAATCTGCTTATTAATCTCCGCCATTTCTTTGCTAGAAGAAACATTTTTAACAGATTCCTGAGCCTGTTCAAAGAAAGTTTCCAATTCTTCCGCTCTTGCCGCAACGTTAATGTCGGTAGGATTCAGCTTAAATGAAGAAAATACTTCTCCCTGTTTGTTTGTGAATGTAAAAAGAAGAAATCCATCATCAATGTTTGTATTAATTGTTTTTGCCATTTTCTACACCCTCCTAAAAATTATTCGCTGTCAGCTGTGAATGAGCCGGAAGTAATGTCAAATTTACCTTTGACGCGCTCTCCAACGTAATTAACTGTGAACGGAATCTGATAGCCAGATGTGTCGCCGCCGTAGGAAGTCGGTACAACGTAGCAGTCCTGCTGGTATGCTTCATACTTGCCTGCTGTGGCTTCTGTCCAGAGATGGACTTCAACTGCTTTTGTCTTGAGGCTGTCGTCTTTGAGACGTCCATCTACGATCTTCTGCAATGCTGTGAACAGATCGGAAGTAGTGTCTGCATAGAACGGATCAGCGTCAGAAGAAACTTCATAGCCGTTATGCTTGAATGTGGATTCTCCAAGAATGTTTTTAGATGTTTCAGTATCTGGATTGAGTTCTACATTGTACTCTTCCAGGTCCTTTCCAAGACGCTCATATTTTGGTGTCAGCCCTCCGCAGAGGGAACCTGCATCAACATAATGAGCCATATATTTACGGTCAATTTTTCCTGTAACTGCCATAGAAATGTCCTTTCTGCCTATAACTTTTAAAAGGCTGTGTAGGTTAGCGACTATCTCTAATTGATAGCCAGTTGTTACGTTATATTACTTCATAAGTGTTTTCGTAGCGTACCGATAATGGTAATAACCAATCCTGTACACCGTTCTCCTGTGGCTCTAAACCATAGGAATTATCACGGGTGATACGTTTTATTACTCGCCCCTGTGAAAGCTCTGGAAACGCATTTAAACGTGTCTCAGAGCCATTTATAATAACTGGTTCCCGGCATATCCATTTACCGAGACTGTCCAGAAACTTCTGAACAGATAACTTCTGCCGTTCCTTATCGGATGCTGTGCGGTAAACCACATAAAACGGGTACTGGCATACCTGATGCATTACTCCACATACATCTTCCTTTTCTGAATAGATCAAAGCTCCGTTGTCTGCCGAGAAAGCGATTCCGGAATCTTTGCCGAGTTCTTCAAATTTGATTGTTTCATTTTCGTATAGCCCTGGATACTGATTCAGAAGTGCTTTCATGGCATCTGTCAAAATCTCATATCCGGTTGCATCTTTGCCAATTGGCTTATCTGCCATGTCGTCCACCTCCTGCTTGTGCTTTTACTTTGCGAATCCATGTGTCACCGTATTGCCGTTTAGCGGCATCAAACCATTTTGCCTGTGCCCGTGGGTGAGCCTGTCTGGTGTATTCAAGATTTTCCTTTGCGGCTGTCTGACCAGAGAACTGGCTAACAAGGACTTTCTTCGCATACTGCCGAGCGTAAGGACTTCCGGTCAGCTCGTCCACCATCGTTTTTCCCATATAAAGGAATCTGCCATAAGGTTCTGCCGCCGCACAAACAAAGCCTGTGCCTTGCATAGAGGAACTTCTTGCCCTTGTCTTATTGATAAAGTCTCCTGAAATCATCGGCATAAATGGAACCATGCTGTCCATGACCATTCCATCAAGAAGATACTGAGCTTCTTGATACTGTCTGGAGAACCTGTCCATATTCAGCTTGATTTTCATATCTCCATCGACTACAGAGAATCCTTTGAAATGATGAATCTTACTCATATTACTTACCCAAAATCTCAAAATGTGGAATCAGTGTATACGGGCCGCCTACACTGGTAATCTTGAACACGTTATCCTTGTTCTCGTTCATGTACTGATAGAATCCATTTCGGTAATCACTTTCAGTGACTGTTCCACCAGTCCACTCACCCTCCCAGAAGAACGATTCATCTGAGAATGTGATAGTATCCTCCAGGGCGTTGTTAATCTGTCTTTTCCACTCTTTAGGCGGTACATATGGGAGAATCTTACCGTCTTTATCAGTAATGGTTATATTGCCGTTCTGGACAGTATAACGCACGTGTAACTGTGCGTTGTCTGTTGCGTCTGGCCCGTACTTCTTAATGATTGCCCCCTTATCCGTAATAAGGTCAACGCCGGATAAAACATGAGGATACCAGTACGCATCTCCTGTTGTCGGACTCTCATAATAATTGAAAATCGTCAAAGTTTTTTCGTACATGATACCCTCTCCTTAATTATTCTTTCTGCACTGTCTGCTTAATAACCTGATTTACACCAGTGGCCGACAATCCATTAAACATACCGACTGCAACCGCCGTGATATAATCCGTTGCCGGGAAATCCGGGATAATTCCCATTCCGACTGCTCCGAGAATCCCGCCAGTAACCGCCATGATCACCGGAATCCATTCATCAGAGATTCTTTTTGATGCCTTACAGCCCATTCCTACGATGTAGCAAATCATAACGATTGCTATACATGAGCCTAATGTTGTAATGTCCATTATTATCACCTCACATCAATTTAAGTTCATTGAATACTTTAAAAATTTTTGGTGACTGAATAGCAAACCAGTCAACCATTTCTTCGTTTGTAGCCCAGCTGTCAGCACTATTTGAATTAGAATCAAGTCCAGATTCCATCAGAAATGCGTGGATGATTTCGTGCCTAATAACCTGCTTCTGATAACTTTTAAGGTCTGCTTTTACTCCAATCTGTCCCTGCGATGTCTCCATGTCATCAACCACAATTTCCCGTGTTGATAAATCAGTATAGCCATCTGCATTTGTCAGACTCGGATATTGTTTCTTGTTCCCGAACTTCACGCTCCATTCAGAGCCTAAGATATCAACCTTGAAATCCTGCATATAAAATCGGTATCCCTTCATCCGTCCTTACTCCCATCAGAAGCGGTAAAGCTGTCTTTAAGAGTAAGTCATTCGTTTTCTGTACATCTCCGGCAGCGGCATACACTGCACTCCATTCCTTTGCACCTGATGCTTTTTGCTGTGGCGTGGCGTAAGAGATGGATTCACTGCCGGATGACACAGAAGTTACAACGCCTGTCGTGCTACCACCGGGCCCGATTGTGGTTGATGCTCCACTAGCGGCGGCATTGGCAGCATTCTTTTCAGCAAGCTCAATCTGATACATTAATTCAGCCAATGAACAGACCGCCTTTTTGATACGCTTCTGAGAGCGTTTATCTGTCGGCAGTCCGTCCACCAACCTGTCAAATGTCATTGTGTCCACAAAATCACTGGCTCTTTCTGCCAGTCGTGGAAAGTCAGCTTCTGGCACGACCGAACCGAAATATGAAGTTGTATAAAATTCATAATCTGCATAAGCCATGCCAGTTACCTCCCACGATCATCATTTTGCTGTTACAGTCGCATGTCCGGCGCTCAGTGCTTTATAGGTACTGTCGCACTCAACCACTGTGATTACCTGTCCTGTTGTTGCGGTAATGTCAGATTTTCCATCCCACGCGCTCCAGTTCTTCACATTCTGTCCGTAGTCTACGGAAGTCTCAGATGATGCAACTTTGTACTTGTACACATTTCCTGCGCTTACTTTTGCCGGAGTAACAGTCACTTTTGTATCTCCGCTCTTACTTCCTGCTGTGGAGTTTACAGTCAGAGTTCCAAGTGTCTGAGTTGCGTTGATAGTTCCGACAGCAACAGCGTCAATATATTCTGCAAAGAGGGTAAGTCCCATGATTGCGAATGATTCAGACACTGCTGTGTGGTAATTGCCCTGTGTATGGAATCCGATCAGATTTGTTTCACCGGATACAGTATATACAAGACCCGCTCTTGCAAAATCAGATTCGTTCGGGTCAACATAGTACAGAACGATATTTTCAACAGGTGTAGCGATTACTGTTCCTCTTGGAATTTCACTGTCAGATAACAGGAAGATTGTATTGAATCCCAGGAAGTCTTTCATGTACTGGAAGCCGAACTGATTCTGAATAGAAATCTCAGCTGCTCCGATATACTCGTACACATCCAGAATGTTTACAAATCCAACAACACCGGTCACATTTCTGTGCATCTGCTTAAATTTGTTTTCTACACGACCCTTAGCCATTGCCAGAGCCATCTGGAAAGTGGTTTCCGTGAATGATAGAGTACCTGTTTTCAGATAGTTGTAAAATCTTTCAGTAACATTGGTCTGAAGTTGGAAAAGGAATTCATCATCGGTCATCTGAACAGCGTTCTCGTAACCGTGATCCTTGATTGCTTCAATAGATACAGCCTTTGCGTATTTCTCGATAGTCATTTCTGCATAGGGCTTTTCTTTTACAACGAATTTGCTGTAAGGGATTTCCTCACCCTCACCAACATTTCCGTTCTGTAATGTACCCTCTGCATATTTTGATTTAAGAACCGCTCCGGGTGTCTTTTTGATTGGACGCATGATACCAAGGATTTCACGTAAGTGTTCCCAGTTTCTTTCGAATCTGGTTACAAAGTCAATCTCACGTGCTGTGACCTGAATATCATTACTCATAATAAGATTAGCTTTTACTGCCATATAAAAAATCCTTTCTACCCATAATTGTTAAGGTATTGGGTTAGTGGCTATACTCTGATGTATAGTCGGTGTAAAAAAATCACTGGAATAACTGGATATTCTGAGCAATTGCAGCCTGTCTCTCGGACGGGTCTTTGATTGCTTCGATATCTTTCTTTGTCATGCTTCCCGGTGTCTGCTGCTGTCCAACGTGAGTGGTGAATCTTGCCTGATTCTGCTGAGCCTGTTGCTGAGATTCATCCACAAAAGCGGATGCGTCAGACTGTTTCATCTGCTCAATCAAATCATTCAGCCCAAGTATCTTGCCATCTTTCAGCTTTAATCCGGCTTCTTTAATGTCTGCCATGACTGACCTTTTTGCAGCCTCACTGGAAAATTTAACATTATCAAGTGCTGTTTTAAGTGCGTCTGAAAAATCGCGGTCATAGATCTTTGCATTGAATTCCTTCTCTGCATCCTCAGCTTTCTTCTTCCATTCAGCAAGCTCTGTCTGAATGTTCGCCGGGTCGATACCGTCAAAGCCTTTTAAGGTTTCTTCTGCTGTCTCGGCACGTTCTTTCCAGTCATCACGTTCACCCTCGACTTTCGACAGAGTTTTCGCTACTTCTTTAGCATTCTTATAATGCTCAGAGAGTGCTTTCTTCACATCTGCCTGTTTATCTTCCGGGATTTCAATTCCATACGATTTTAATGTGTCAATAAGTTTCTGCATATATATCCTCCTGGTCGTGTTTATTGACCTGCCGCCGCAGGTAAATGGATTAAGCCAGTTAGACCACTGGCAGGGTAATGGAATGAGAGGACTTGAACCTCTGACGTCAAGAATTCAGCATCTCCGCTCTTCCTACTGAGCTACATTCCATTAACCCGGATTCCCGGGTTAGCAAGGTATTTAACGTGTTATGCCTGCCACGAGTTGTTTCGGATATTTATTTCTTTTAAAAGAAAAGTATAAATAACAAAAACCTTAATCAAGGAGGTGAGCCATCTTGCGTGCCAGACGGCAAATACGCACGACAGGATTCGGACCTGTTTAACTTTCCATTAAAGCGTGCGCACCAGCTACTAAATTAAAGAAAGGAGGATTAAAACGAAAATGTCAAAACAACCGTTTTACTTGTGCTTCCTGCTGCACAATTACATTATAACAGATTTCTTTTAACTACCTCTCTACCACTTTTTGTGTTTTTAAAGCATATCCCGGAGTTTTTCTACGTATCTCTTGACAAGATCGCGTTCCTCCCGGCACTCTGCGTCCTTAGACATATCGCTCATTTCTGTTGTGAGTTCGTCCAGATGTTCTTCCAGAGCGGCAAGCATCTTCCTCTTGCAGTCCTCAGACTTGCCGGAACGATAGCTCTGTTTCTGCGTCATGTAATCGTCATAAGCATCTCGTCCATCAGAACGGCTGTAATGCCCTCTGACATAATGCTCACCCCGTCTGGCATAAGAATTGCCCCTGTCGTAATCCGGCATCATTCTGCCATCATTTGCGCTGTATCTCCCCATACTATCACGTTTTCTTCCACGTTCGCTGTAATCGTCATTGTAGCCACCACGCATCTCATCAAGGACAGTGTTGTAGTACTCTACTTTCTTATCCCAGTACTGAGTGTTCTTGATATCTTTGTACATATCAATCAACTTGTATGTCATTTCCAGATTTCCGGTGGTCAGTCCATTATCAGCGATTTTGGACAGTTCGTCTTCAATTCTTGCGCATAAGTCTTTAATGTCTCTCATAATCACACCTCCTACGCTTCTCTGGTTACGACAATGTTTGCGTTCGCAACAGAAATAGCCTGATTGCTTGTGTTCTCTACTGCGATATTAACGCAACATCCGCGAGGTACATCAATATAGATGCCAGAGGACACATTGTTGTACTGGTCTACTGCTGCCGGTGTGGAAATCATCTGTGAAGATAATACAGGTTCGCCAGAGATTGCAATAGCCAGAGAAATAGCTCCGACAGTACCGCCTGTTGGAATTGCGATATTGCCAGAAAAATCCACGAAAAATCTTGCTTTACACTGGTTAGTAAGCCCTCTCAGGGTAATGATTCCGCTTCCCTCTCTGTGTTGAATACAGTTAGAACCTTTGACTGCTGTGTTTGAAAATACTACGTTTCCATTTGCTGCTACAGTCTGAGCAGCTACATTTGTAAATTCTGCCATAAAAATACTCCTTTCATATCACAAAAGGACAGGTCTCAGCCTGCCCCTCTGTGTAATACGGCATAAGCCGACATCCGAAATCAATCGAAAGATACTCTCGATATGAAGTTGTTAACAATTGCACCCAGCATTGCATCCACATCCGTAATATGTGTTCGGGTTAGGAACCTGATATGCTGGAATCGGTGCTGGATTAATCGCATTAATGAGCTGCTGTGTCTGTGAAGCCATTGCAGTTGTGAGAAGTGCGCTCTGGCGGTCCTGAGAAGCAGCACGTCTGAGATCATTGTTTTCAGCCTGTAAGGAAGAAATCTTCTCGTTGCACAGGTAATCAAGGATTGCCCTTGTTCCGGCGTTCTGGCTGTCGATAATGTCTCTTGTGTTACTGTTCATGGTGTTCTGCAATGCACAGGTATTCTGTGCCATATTATAGTTTATGCCCTGGATTGCTTCTCTGGTTTCGCAGCAGCAGTTTGCAAGCTGTGCCTGGAGTGCATTGGTATTCTGCATATTTGCTACAGTGTCAGCGTTAATAGCCTGCTGGATGCCGAAGCCAGTCTGCATGATGTTGGTGTTGATTCCGTTAAATCCGGTAAGCATACCGTTATTCATGGCGTAGAAGCCATCGCACAGGCCGCTATTGATTCCGTCAAGTTTGCTGATTACTGCGGAATTATCAAATCCTCTCTGAATATCTGCCTGAGTAGCTGCTGTGGCTGCATATCCGCCGCCGTTTCCATTATTGCCCCAGCCGTTGTTTCCCCATCCGAAGAAAGCAAAAATGAATAAAACAATAATCCACCAGCTACCATCTCCGCCAAACATGCCGTCATTATTTCTACCGTTTCCAGTAGCAGCGGCAATATCTGCTAAGCTATAATTTCCATCCATAATATAATCTCCTTTTTGTGTATTTACATCAATCTGGCCAGATTGTAATGTACTATTTCATTCCTTTCAACATGTGCTGGAATTGCCCTGCCATCTGTTGAACTTGATTGAGCTGCTGTTGAGAAATCTTTCCAGACTGCAACATTTTCTCGACTTCTGCTTTCGGATCTCCCTTAAAATTCTGTTTAAACTGCATAAACTGTTGTATCATCTGCATTGGTCCGTTTCCCTGCGGCATCCCGCCGCCAAGTGCGTTAAATAATGGATTACTCATCTGCATTTCCTCCCTTGGTCGCTGATTCCTGTACGGTATTAGCCCTAACAGGTTCAGAAAATGAATTTAATCGGTTTATGATAACTTCGTATTTGCCTTTCAAATCATCGTATTCCTGTCGAGTAACATATTTACTGTCCATGTTCTGAACAGGCTGCTTAGGCGGCATCTGAGAACCTACCTCGTGGTATTCAAATGTCCGCAGTGGTTGTGGCATACCGGATACATCTGTGGATTTTATGTAGAACTTTTCACTTTCGCTGTCCATCAGCAAAACACTTGTCCCGGGTGCTACCAGATAGGATTTTGCGCCGACTTCGCCGGATACCCACAGGATACCGCTATTATTCTGCTGTGGTTGCTGTACTGGTTGAGCTGGAATCTGGACAGGCTGTTGCTGGAACTGGTTCATCTGCCCCGGAACGCCAAAACTATATTGATAAGGATTGTTATATAATGCCATCTTATACACCGCCTTTCTGATTATATTTTTGCATAAAAGTATTAATCTAAGAAGTTCAAAAAAGTATCAAAAAAGTATTGACATATCACCCACTGAGTGGTATGATAACATCAGAAACAGGGAAGAACAAAAAATCAAGGAGGAATAAAAAATGATAAAATTAAACACATTATCTTACGTTTACGGACAGAACGACACAATAGAGGTCGGAGAGGAATACTATTTCGGTCAGCTCTGGTACGGAGACGGGGACGGGGAAGAGCTGTTAGAGTCCGGAGCAATCGCCGTATATCAGGACGGCGAGGAGCTTATCGTTGACTTTGAAATCCTGGAGCCCACGGAGGATATTTTACAGACCCGAGTCAAAGTTATCGGGATTAACTAGGAGGCAGGAAAATGAAGTATATAATTATGGATTATACAGACGGTGATTGTTTCACCGATGAATTTGAGAACAAAGAAGAAGCCCTTCAGGAAGCGGATGGACAATGAGAGCATCTAACAAGGTGCGAAAAGAAACACAGATCGGAGTTTTACGTGCTGGAAAGCATCAATCCGGACGAGGACACGCCCGATCATTACGACGGAGGCATTGTGAAGCGTTGGAAATAAAAAGAAGAAAGAAAGGAACAATATGAGCATCAAAGAAATTAGATTAATTTCCGGGTTAAGCCAGCAGGCTTTTTCCGATAAATACAAAATTCCCAAAAGGACAATTGAAAACTGGGAAGGCGGTAAAAGAAATCCACCAGAATACGTAATTTTATTGCTTGAAAGAGCTGTAAAAAAAGATTTTGCATAAAAAGAAGGAGGGGTAAATTGCCTCTCCTTTTAGCATACTTTTATAATCTTACTGTTTACTCTTCTGCTTAATCTCTTTACGGTAGATATACTCACGTTCATCTGCTCAGCGCAGTATTCGAGCGTATGTTCTTTACATCTCAGTCGGAACAATCTTTCTTCGTCCGGTGTGAAATTACACTCTATCAAGAATCTGTCTATATCTTTCTTCGTGAACACATATAATTTCATGAGCATACCCCTTACTAATGCTAACGTTGATTCTGCGCAAGATAATTTGTAAGCTTCTGTTTTGTTTTTTTTAATTCTTCTACATTATTCCCACTAATCTGACTATCCAACATGGTTGATAGCACTTCCAAAATCAATGAATCACGTTCCGCGATCCTCTGAAGACTCTCGTAATCTCGCTTATCATGTTCTTCCAGTGTCTCAACTCGCTTGTTGAGTCGAAATGCCGGAGTAATCCACTTAAAGATTACGGCTGCCGCGCCTCCGACAATAGACACCCCTCCGCAGATAGAAAGGAAAATCTGTACAAATTCTGATATACTCATTTAGCTACTCCTTTTCCCAGTAGTATACCGGGATCTCATTACCACTATCCCATGTATCGTAATATTTACCATTCTGTACCGTCACTGCATGGCCATCTATGCATAAAATGTATGTACCTGTCGGATGGTCTGCGCAAAAATCATTGACTGTATAGATATACTGTTCTGATTGCTCAATCAGTTTGCGTCTGTACCCATGTTTATAGAGGTACGCTCCCCAGACATAATTTGCACTCGGCATATCTGACAGAGCACATGCCTGTATCATTAATCCGGCGAATACCGTTTCCCAGTCAAAACCGGTTGCCTTGCATATTGCCCGGACAACGCAATCTCCTGTTCTCTTATCCTTAACAGGATTAGGGTTGAAATATTCCCATCTATCCATCAGTCAATCCCCTTTGCTGTTTTATATCTCTTTGCCGCTCCTCTAACTTTTGCAGCATTCTGGTGGTTCCATTTAGCTATCATAAGTCGGTCTTGCAGCTCTCTTAGATCATTCTGCTTGCAGTATTCCTTGTATGCAGCATTTTGTTTCTGCAAAAGATAAGACTTCCGGTCAAGGTCTTGCTGTAATGCGAATTTTGCCTGTTCGTCTTTGCAGTTATCAACCGCCGCTTGCATTCCAAGGACTTCACGCTTTGTTTTTCGGATTCTTCGCTCATAAGTGCGCTGTCGCTGTTCTTTTTCGTACTGTTTACCTTTGTTGGCTTTGTCCTGCGCTGATAGTTCTGTATAGGGATTAAATTCTCCATCACTGGCTCCAAAACTATGCCGACAGTTGACCCCTGACAATCCACTTGCCGTTCCGTATCCGGTCAATGAGAATGGCGGAAATTTCTTGCTCTTGCCAGAACGAGAGTATATCTTTCCTTGCCACCATGCGTGATTTCCCGGGTTCTCACCGCCGTCACCTGTTCTGGCTCCCATGTGAGCACTGACCAGAACTAAATCCCAGTCCATTTCTTCCATGCGCTTGAGGGATATATCTCCAGTAGCCTGTGCCACACCAGTTCTGACAGAACGTGCGACTGCTGTTTCGATCGTGTCTTTTCTGCCAGATGGATATGTGACCGTAACACCATCACTCACAACGTTATTAACCGCCTCTTTGATGGCTTGCGTATACCCAACTGCTCCAGTCATCACATGATTGTATGCAAGGTCGCATTGCTCAATATAAAGCCTTTGAGCCACATTTGCAGTTGCCCTTGTGAAGTTCCGCCATTCTCCCATTGTAGCAAGCATATTTCGCTCCATGAGTCTTATCATAGCTGGAGACTGTTCGAGCGGTACGGGACTTAATCCTGCCGCTTTGTATATCTTATCATCGTAGTTCATCGCAGTGATACCGGCATCTTCAAACGCTTCAAGGAGTTCCTGCTGTTCGCGTTTGGTGTATCTGGATAATTCTGCCAGAATGTCCTCTAGCAGCTCACCAGATTCCTGTAGCGTTCTGATTCTCCACGCATCGGCATTAGTCAGAATATAATCCTCACCTCTGCCGATTCTTGTCATCATTCGAGACACGATCTCAGAGATGATATATTGATGCAGTTCTTCCGCAATCTGCTCACTGCCCTCTGTTATCCGGCGTAAATATTCTGGGCTTAACATAATTACTCATCTCCAAACAGTTTCGGCTCGTCTGGCTGGGCTTCTTTAACCATTGCTCTAATCTCATTACTCTTCTTCAAAAAAACCTCTCGTTTTGTTTTCCTCTTTGGCTTCTTGTGAAATTTTTTTTGCTTCCTCTTCGGTATATCCATAAAATTTCATCAAATAACGCCAAAATGCTACATGCCCGGAATTTACATAACTGTACCACGCCATCCTGTCTTCTTCTCTGTTGTATGTAAAATCGCCAAAATCATAATTAACTATATACTGGACATATTTCTTTTTCTTTTCGTCGTAAATCCAGTTAGAATCTGGTGCAATGCCATACAAATCTGCAAATGTATTTAGGGCGTATATAGTGTCATTCAAGCAACATTCTAGCTTATCTCTAACATCCTTAATCAACTGGATTGTCCGTCGGTCGTCTGCTTCTACCTGCGTAGCCGTCACCATACCGGTTTTTTCATTAAAAACAAAGTACCCGTTGGAGAATCCAATCTTGTACCCTAACTGGCTTAAAATGGCGTTTATGCCGCTTATACGGGTATCTGTGTTGAGAATTGGATTGATTTCCTTGTAAAACTCTTTTTCATCCTGTCCGAATACATTTTTTACATAATCCGGCAAGCTCATTTCTGAACATCTATGTTCCATTGCCTGTGGTGTCATAGCGGAGACAGGTGAACCACTCGGCATCAACAATCTGTCATCTGCTAGAACAGTCCGCTTAGAATCAAGGATTTCTTTTGCATTTCGGCTGTATGCAATGTCCAGGTCTTTTAATTCTTCTATAGCTTCCGCAAATATCGGAAGTCCCAGTGGCGTGCTAATATCCACATTGTTAGCCTGCGGTGTCCGCAGTACTCCGTACAGAGGCCCGTCCAGCTTCTCACCGTTCGCCTTAATAATCGGCGGAGTGTCTGCCATTAGGTCAGCCCACTTTGTCTGTTTAAGGTCAATCTTGTCTCCGATGCTTTGAGGAGATTTTGATACATAGGCTCTGTTAGAAACATAATACGGATAAGTTGTCACACCATCTATTGTAGTCTCAACAAATCTATGATATTCGAGCCTTGTGTAGTATTTTCGTCCAACAGTATAAGAATCCTTGAATATAATCCCTTTGATCTCCTGATTGTCGTAATCCACAATCATCACATCTGCCGGAGTGAATATGTCAAGGCTCTCACCGTTTGGCTTAATGAACACTGTTCCGTAAGCACAGCCATATTCTACCCAGTGCCGGATTTGAAAATATACCTTGTCAATCTGCTCCTGTAACCATGTTGCCCTTGCAGAACCATCTATCTGAATGCCAATCGCCAGTGTTGCAAGTCTGGCAGTCTCAGAACACACAGATTTTGCAAAATTAATCGTCTTGATATTATTCTTGTCGTCTAACCATTCCGGAACTCCTCTGTAAATGTTCGCGCACCGGTTAATCAGTGATTCCATTTCTGGAAATTCTGCCGCCTGGATATTAAAATCCTCTTCGGCTTGTTTTTTGAATATCATGTTAAACCACCTTTTTAGTGTTGTTATAAGTCCCATTTAGTCACCATTTTTCTTTTAGCTGATTTATTGGCGTCCCGGCAACTCCGGCACTCTCTCCGCTATCTGTTGCTTTGAAAAATGCATTCGGAATCTGTGGATACATAAATTCAAACATGAGATAATTTGCTGCATCGCAAAGATATTCTGTGTTTCCAGTTTCTTTATATTTTTTAATGCACATATCGTGTGATTCAAGTGCATCTACTAATTTCATTCCAAAGTTGTCTGCTGCTGTGCCATATTTGTAAAAGCTGACTTCTACTCGATTCTGACGCAATTTGTCAAATCTATCCGAATACTCTTTCGGTAGTTCTATTCCTATTTTACTCATTATGCATTGTTTCCTCTTCTCCTCCATAGCGACTCTGTTGCATATCTACAGGCATCGATTAAATGGTTATTCTCATCAGGATATCCGCTTATAACGTTTCCGTCTTTATCTCTTTCGTATTCGTATTCCGAAAACTCTTTATAAGCATTAGGCGTTCTCTTAGGGTCAATAACAATAGTTCTTGTTTGAAGCCATTTCATAGAATATTCCACACTCCCAGGCCCTTTTATTGCGCCCCTTGCCGGGAGTCCAAAATCTCTATAATCATTGATTGATTTAGGTTCAGCAGAATCGCAAGTAATAGTATAATCATCATATTTTCTTTTTAGAATCTCGTCTGCTGATTTCCTATTGCTCCATTTATTTTCGCAAATTTCATCAATGAGATATATCTTTTCAGTGTTATGATTGTAATACAAACGAATAAAAGCATACGGATCAGGAAAAAATCCCCAGTCACACCCCTGAAATATTTTGTCCATGTGACTGATCTCTTCATCTGTAATATCTCTGATTTCCAGATATTCAAATACGTTTCCACCGTCACCATTTGGAACACCCAGGTATTCATGCTCATAGGCTTCTGGATTGATTTCTTTCAGATGCGCTGCATCGTCAATAAACTTCTGTCCGAGCCACTCCGCCGGGGCTTCCAGATAACTTGAATGATGGATAACTCTTTTCGGGTTAGGTATGAGCTTAATCCTGTTTACCCAGTTTGATTTTGATTTTGGCGGGTTATACGATGAAAAATCATAGGATTCATCGCCGCCACGAAGCACTGACTGATTAACAGAACGTTCCTGAGCGTCTCCCTTCATTTGATCTTTTTCCTCTTTCCAGAGGATTCCGATATACCCAAACTCCGGCTTAATAGATTTCAGTTTGGTTTCATCGTCCAGACCACGGAAGTATATTGTCTGTCCAGTCTTAATATACTTGATCTCAAGTGGTGACACCTTGCATTCAAATTCTTCCATCAGTCCAAGTTCGTTGATAGCCCATTTCATGTTAGCGTATACAGAATCTTTCAGAGTACCGGCTACTTGTCTTGTAATGCAGGCGTGCATCTGGGGATTATTCTTGATAAGCTCAACAATCTTAAAAGCTACGAATGAGGATTTTAGACCACCTCGACCGCCCTCGAATACATATTCAATATTGGGCTTAATCTGTCGGTTAATGTCCACGAATGCCTTACCAAGTACTCTGGCAGGAAGTTCATATTTGCTTTCGTCTGATTTTGATACAGCTACCAACTGTTCCCATTTGTCTACTGCCTGCATATTTCCTTTGATAGCTTTATCGTATACAGCAGCTACAATACAAGCATTGTTGTTTGCATCCTCATCAGATATTCCCATCTTTGTGAGCTTCTTCTTTGCGACAGTCGGGGCGGGATTTTCAGCTATCATTTTTGCTAATTCAGAAAGGGTCTTTTTTTGACGGCGTACTTCTCCCGACTTAATACCGCCTTTTTTTGTTATTTCTCGGAGTTCGCTCGGAGTTCGTTCAGAATTTGGTATTAAATTTTTCTCGTTTGCCATCCTATCAACATCCAATCATATCCTTTCTGAATTAAAACGCCCTAGCATAGTTATAGTTATATATACTATAATACCATACTAGGGCGTACATAGCTCTCTACCACTTTTATAAATTTTTAAGTTTTTTAAAGTCTGCCAATCAATTTGGCCAGATGATAGTATTCCGCCATGACCTTGCGTTTGTAGCCATAAAAGTCATTCTCCGTTGCAGGAACCGTTCTGATCTTCTCCATCGTTCGATAGCCGATACTGTTCACAATGCTGTCATAGATTTGCGATTCAATGCCGGGTGCATATTTGATAGATACCTGTAACAGATTGTATTTGTCGCTTTCGCTAAGATTCCGCAAGTGGCTTTGTAATGTCGGTACATCATCCGGCGGTACTCCGTAGTCAATCAGTGTTGCCTTTCTCAGCTTCATTTATTTCACCTTCTTCATTCAAGTTCCAGTCACATGGCATGCCTCGAAAACATTCTGGACAGTGTTCGTAGAATCCGCAGCCTTTGCAATCCGCTGGCTGTCCAGTACAATATTGCTGTAGTACGTGGTATGCTGATATAGCAAGGTTTGGCGTTATGTCTGGTGTAGGTTTGTCTGGCATATTTATCACTCCTCTCAAATCGTATAAACATGCTGTTTTGGTGCTACTTTTCCGCGTTTCTTTCCTTTTTCGAAAGGCTTTACAAATACTTTCTTACCGCTTTTGTACGTTCTGTAATGTCCTCTTACGCTCCAACATGGGCAGCTGATTTGACTATGTTTTACGGATTTTTGATATAGATTATTCTCTACAACATATTCAATCAAATCATCAAGAAGAAAAATTTTATTATCTTTTTTTGACAAATGATTTTTCCCCCTGCTATTGACTTTTCTGCTTCTATCTACTTTTCTTATAGCTTTTTCCCTTGATTCAATCTTTTCCATTATGGTTATCAATGCTCGTATTATGAGTGTACAATAGTCGTGGTCAATTTTTTCGTATCTCCGATATACTTCATCCTCGACATCCGTAACTTGTCCCACCATTATCTGCATGCCATATTTTTCTGAAAATTGAATATAATACGACACTTCCGGAAATTTATCTTCTTTTTCTGGTATAGGCTCTGGAACTACTACCATTCCTTCATCAAGCAATAACTCTCGACTGTAAAGTTGTATAAGTGCCTCATGTACTTTATCTCCATCAATCAATCTAAGAGTAAAATCAGAAAAAATAAATTTACATTTCAAAATATCGCCAAGATCTTTAAGTGGTTTCAAATCTTTTATTTCACAAACAATAGTAGGAAAGAAATAATCATCCATTCTGCATCTCCTCCAACTTCTTCTCAGCATCTTCACGGGTGAGGAATATAGATTCTCCAAAATCACATTCTCTAAAGTATGCCACAATAAAACTATTCGTTACTTTTGCGTAAATTCTGAATTGTTCTCCAGACGCATAATAAGATACGCTTGATAAAAAAGATTCATATACTTCATATTCCGCATCTCCATCATATTCATCATAACCAAACACATTAATTGGCGATGTTACCACCCAAACCGTGTCTCCAACCTTACACGGCAATCTCACAAGCAATCCCTGTTCTTCTAAGTCTTCATAAACAGCAAGTTTAGTGAGAATTTTCTCTGCAAACGGCTTCAATAATCCATCTGTAATTTCTTCCTTTGCAACTCCTGTGCCATCAATGTTTCTTTCTCTTTCGGTTAATCTTTCCATCTACTTCACCTCTCCTTATCGCTTGCTTTTATCGCTCGTTTTTATCGCTTGTTTCTGTAATTTCTCTCAAGCAGGCATTCCAACCAACCGCAATAATATCTTTTTGTGATTCTACATTGTCAATTGGAACGATATACTCTTTTTTCTCCGGTAATGGCTTCAGCGGACACCATTCAGGTCTTCCTGCCAGTTTTTTGAATCCTTCATGGCTTACTTTAGAAATAGTTCTGATTGAATCATTTCTTGTTGCAAGGCATAAATTAAAATTGAAATCCGCCATATGAAATGGGCAAGCAAAACATCCTTTTGGTGTGTTCATGATTAATGCTGATTTACTCATCTTCTCCTACCTCTTTTCTGCAAGAATGCTCCATATTGCGAAGGGCTAATGATAGTATCTTTTTCTCTTGTAGCCTGACAATATCCAAGCCTTCCATTCTTTTTGTTTTCTTCTCTTGTAAACATAGTAGAGATATCTTTGCCTTTACTCACTCGCTTCACTTCCTCTCAACATCAGACTTAAAGTATTATATCCCGGACAAGTTCTGACTCCGTTTCTGGTATCTCTTAACAATACACAATAAGGATATAACGCCATGACCTCATAGACGTGTTCTGTGGTGTCTTCACCGCGCTGGTCTATGTATTTGAAGCACTTTCCGGGTCTAAGAAAATATCTTGCACATACATACGCTTTTGTTCCGAATCTCACACTTGCACTACTCATTTGTGTTCCTCCCGTAACAATTCTGGATTGTCGAAAATGTTTCCAACTGGTATAGCGTATACCATGTCAATCCAATATCCTAAATCTTTTCTAAGGTATTTGTCGCCCGTCCAATCTACATAGAATCCGATATGTTCTGTTTTTTGAGAATCAAAACAATTTTGATAATATCCATATTTGATTGGAGCATAGATTTCTCCGAAATGATATTTGATAATATCATTTTCCCAAATTTTGTTTTCATTCTTGTCGCAAAGTCCTGTGAACTGGCAGAGGGTTCTGAGATCAACTTCAATCTGCACTATCTGATTTGGGAGTCCCCAGTCGGTCATTCTCTCTTGCAAAATATAGTGATGTTCTGGTACTGGTTTCCGTTCATAGTCCTCTTTAAAACAATAGGTTGTTTCAGACATTTTGTAATAATATCCCTCAACCCATTCTCCATTATCAACCCTCTTTGCCTTGAAAAGAATTTCTCTCATACGTTCTGTCCCTCCTGCGGCTCACACCGCTCAAATTCAATCACCCAGACCCACGGGTTCGCATTCCATCCGTAACTGTCAAGATCAGATTTCTTGATGGTGGAATCCCATACATCGGGAAAACCAAGTGCTGTTGATGTATAATCGAAACATCCCTCTGCTTCTGCATCATCGTCCGTCATATCCTGTAACCGCTCCACTCTCACATTCGTAACCTTCAGCCAGATTCTCGCCGCTTCTTTTGGCATATGAATTGATGGCTTCCAATGCAACCCTTTTGGCATCCATAAATTATCGTCTGCCTTATACCAAAAAGTGCGAGCTGCTGCTTGAATAAATGTTTCCCGGACATACAGGAGGTCACCCGGCTGATACTGCGGCTTTGCGTATTGAATAGAACCACCGTATTCATTAATACCAAATCCAAAGCATCCTACCTCTTTCTTTTCTGTACTGTCGGTAACAAAACCGAGCGGGTATGTATGCTTTTCATCTGGTTGGGGTTTTACCATCCGCCGAGTACAGCTCTTTCTCCCGTCCATGATTGCCCGAACCATCTCAGTATTGAATAAAATAGGTTTAATTGCCATCTACTCCACCACCTTTCACAATTTCGATTGCTCTATCAATTGTATTTGCAATGTTTTTATAAGCACAATCTTTATCGGCATCTCCCGTATTTGCAATTGTTAAGAAATATTTCATTTTTAATTGTTTCAACTGTTCCACAACCTTATCTAAATCAAAAGCTGTAAATTGTTCATTGACACAATTAATAAATTCTTTCTGGTCAGAACTAATACTCATCCCAATTTCCCAAATTTTGATGTATTTAATTAATTCGTCTGCATCTATTAATCTACCCATTCAATTCCCACCGCCTTTCACAATTTCAACTGCTTCATTCATCTGTATGGTGCTTATTGTACATAATCGCTACACACACAAGACCAGTCGCTCCGAATATGATTCCAAGTGTAAGTCCTAATAAGAATGTAATCACGTTTCTTCCTCCTTTACATAATATTCGCACTCTTCTGCGTATTCGTAGCTGTCCATCATGTCGCACCGGTTATCGCAACCGTCTTGTTTTTCACAGCAGATGTAGCATTCTGTTTCACCGTCCGGGCATTCTAATTTACATCTTCCCATTAATCCAGTCTCCATCCTTTTCGAAGTAAATGTATCTGCTGTTCTTCTTGACCGGCCCTGATGTGTCAATACCGTATTTTGTCAGCAGATTTCTCAGAAACTTTAATTTAAACTCTTTTAACGTGATCTTGAATCTGGTGTAGGTCTTGCCGCCTTTCTCAAAAATTAACATTTCCATGTTCAGTCTTTCTCCTCTTTCCTCATGATTTCTTTTGTGCATTTGTCGCAATAGCAGCCTTCCTGCCCCTCTATCTTGTATAAGAAGCACGTCCAGCGTCTGTTCCAGATGCCTTTATCGTTGCGTCCCTTGCAGCTACCTTGCCCATCTCCTTCGCATCGTATTATTTTTAACATTTATTCAGTCCTCCTTATATGGTTCTGGATAGTCCATCCATGCAACTACTGTTCCGCCTAAAACTTTTTTATCCGTTTTCCAAATTCCATCAGTAGTATATGCTTGTTCTACCAATACTGTTCCATCGTCAAATACAACTGTAGCAATCACGTATTTAGATGTTTTCTCGAACATTCCTCTTTTCCAGTTGTCCGTTCCTTTGAATTTCGCAAATATAGAATCATGTTCTTCTGGCAATCTCTGACTGACCGGAATCCATCCATTTTCTTTCTCATTCTCTTCCAGATCAGCAAGAAGTAATTCTACAATTTTTGAGATATTATTTTTCGAGAAATAAGCTCCGTTCCCTGTGTTTTGCACCTCATTCTTCAATTGAATTAATCTGTCTTTAATATGGCTCATACTTCCACCTCACTATCCTCTGGCATCTGGAATGTCATTCCTTTTTTGAGCATTTCTCCAAGTTCTCCAGCATGTGCTTTGTTTTCTTCCGTTTTTGGTTTCATACTTAACATCCTACATACTTCTGGAATTACATATTTTGTGTATTCCGAATCTCCATAGGCTTCCTGAATCATATTCAGTACCTTCATGGCTTTTTCTTTGGTGGAATATTTTCCTAAAATAAAATATCCTCCACTTCTCTGTGCATCCTGCAAACTCCAACATATAACATTCAATGAATCTGGGAGTTTTAGATTTATTACAATGTTTTCAAACTTTACCAGCGCTGTTTTATCCTGACTTCTGATTAACATTTTGTGCCCTCCTCATCTCTATAATTCATTACAATTGTAATTACCTGTACCAGAGTTTTCTGAATCTGGTCGTAAATGTGATGATCGTCAGTTCCAAAATGAGAGCACAATACTGCATTCTGTATGCCCGCAGAATAACAATCTGCCATAAAATCAGCACTGTACACATCGTCTTTATTGTCAAGCTGTCCGTATTCTCTCCACTGAGCGGTAATAAAATCTTCTACTTTTTTATCCACCACATCGTAGCTGTTTTTGTCTCCGTTAATATATCTTACGCAACTGTCAATGAATCCCAACTTGTCAACGTACATATATGCTTTTACTGTTCCAGATGTATACTCTCTGAATGCCTGCTCAACCTGCTCTTTGAAGTCCTCTGGCAGATTGAAAATATCTACTTCCAGTCCTCTTGGAAGATTTATTGTGTAGCTTCTCATTTTGTGTCCTCCTTATCTTTCTCACAGAATCCTCTGTGTTCATGCACTGAACACTTAATTACAGCATTACTGTATTTCATGTATGTGAGTTTTTCTCCTGTCAATTCGCATTTGTGTTTTCTTGTGTTCAGATGCTTACAGATCCCGTCACAGTAGCTCATTTTTCACCCTCCTTATTCGATAAAATTTGTTCCGCACTGGCAATGATAACTAATGTGTCCGTTATACTTACTTACATTTGCCATTACCTTTCTACCACATGAAAAACACGTTACCTCTTTTGTCAGCGGCTTTTCGTATTCTTCTACTTCTTTATCTTGAATAAACCTCTGACCGCACCAGTGGCACTGCTTAGTGCTGTACGGCATCTCTCCACAAATAGGACATTCTGGAATTATTCCGTAACCATCATTTATGATTGGGAGTTTTATCGGCTCTCGCTTTGAATAGATATTCCAGAGTTCTTTTCTGCGGTTTTCTCCGTCTTTCTCTATTAAAGCCTTGTACTTCTCTTCCTCTTCTTTGTCCCAGTAAATGACACAGGCTTTGTCTTCTGGTGAAATGTCTTTGGTGTACGGCTGTGTCGTGCAATGATAGCCTGTTTCGCCCTTCCTTTTTCTTGACTGACATCTCATGCAGCCACCGCATTTTTTATCCATCAATTCTTCTGGATAAATGCTTGTGCTGGAACGCCTTTCTCTTACTGGCATTCCGTCGTTGAATTTAATTTCACTCATTATTTACCCTCCTTTTTCAACATCGGAAACAACCATCCGGTCTTTTCGTTTGATGCAATCCAATCAAAATTTAGCTCTGATAATTGGTACTCTTTATTGCATTTCTCACAGATAAATCCACTCGATTTACTGTATTGCGCTATAATTCCACCGCATCCACATCTACAGTGTCTATAATCCATTTCTATCCTCACTTTCCCCATGTAAGCAACTGACACGCTATTTTGCAGTCCTCCATGATTTCCTATCCAAATGCTACCTGTCCGTTATTCTGCATGTCTTTTTATTTCTCCTGAAAAGCTTAATTCAATTCCCAGTTCTTCCTTGATAGCCTGCACATAATCAATCCATTCAGCCAAGCCCTGGTCGATATAGTCCGAAGTTTTGTCCATGCCTGCCATGAACTTCTGGCATCTTTTCTGACCGAATCCAAATTCATCATGCAGGACAGCTATCGCCATGATCACGCAGCATTCAGATACAAGCTGTTTGATCTTCTCAGATGCTTTGTCCAGATCCTTTCTTGCCAGGGAAGTATGTATTCCTGTTACTCCCCTGAATCTGCATTCCTTTTCGAGGGCTTCAAGACCGCCCTCTCTGGTGATTCGTCTAGCAAGGTCAAGACCATCTTCCCTGCCGCGTTCATATTCACGCATTTTGTTCATTTCTTCACCTTTCCGAACCCGTATCCTGTCGGAGCATAGGCTCTATCAGTACTTGGGTGTGCTGTTTTAAGCAACCCATCATCAATAAGCTGGTTTAAATGTCTCCAGATAGTAGCTCTGCTTGCGTCTACCTTCTCGCAAATCTCGCTGACCGATGGTGCGTATCCAACAAGTTTAAAGTAGCTTACTACATACATGTAGATTTCTCTTCTAAGCGCCTGTCCCTGCTCGTATTTATTCTTAGTGTTGTACATTCTTTCTCACTTCCCTCTGCCTAGAATCTAATAATTTATTAAAAGCAACTAGACAATTCTTAATAAACTGTTTATCATTATCATCAGGACACATTTCCGCATACTCTCCAAGTTCTATCAGACGATCAGTGGCCTGCTTGGAATATTCATCTGTAAGTTCGGCTGAATAGAAATCTTTTATAGCTTTCCAAAATTCAGTCATAAATTTTTGAATATACGGAATATCCTTTGCTTCTACTTTTATTTTTATCATCTCCTTTGAATATTGTATACAATATACTGTATACGCTCTATTTAATTTTATTTTATAAATATAATATATTTATATTATTTTAATATAAGTAACCTTTGTTAACCGTAAAGTAACCGTACTAATTTGTGTAAACCATTGATTTTACAGGTAGGTAACCGAGTAACCGAGTAACCCTGACTTTCTCATATAGGGAAACTTTTATACTCAATATGTGCATATAAATACTCAAATATATATATACAGAATCAAAGGTTACCTAGGTTACCCGGTTACCTTTTGAACGAATTGTTTGTCAATCAAACACAATATCGTCTGTAATCTCAAAATCATCATTACAATTCACGAATCCTTTTGGAATTTCATCCACAATTTTCAAAAACACACATTTGGTGACAATTCCGTCAAGTTTTTTTGCTTTGGTCGGATAACCTCTGCTGTCAGTTTCCACAAGTCCCTTCTTAACAGCCCATGACAAAAATGCTTTTCTTGAGAATCTTCCAATTTTGCACAGATCATCAAACGCTGCACTATAGATTATTGCAGTCGACGTTTTCTCTACCGGGTCATTGTCAATAATTCCCCACCTTTCTGTTTTTATATCTGGGTTATCATCGAATTTAATTCCGTTCATGGCAATCTTATCAAGCACGAACCAGTAAGCACGTTCGTTTTCAGATACCATTTCTTTCTCTGTCAGGAGGCTCTTCGCCGTCTCAATGTCAATGTACTGGCCATCATGGAATAGCTGATCTGTTGCGATTTTATCTGCTGCCAGGATAATGCTCATTGATATGCTTTGCTTCTGCATTTTATCATCATCCTGTATAAGGCTCTGAAAATGCTTCTGTATGGCTTTTATATCGTCAATGGACATTTCCTTAACTGCATTCACAAAATCGATTCCTGCGTATCCGTAGTTCTTTTTAAGAGTATCTGCGGTAAGCTGTGGATCATCAAATATCTTTTCGGAACACTCAACCTCAATAATTCGGTTAATAGCTCCGCCCTGGCTGACATACCCGGCCAGCGGTCGTTCGCCGTTAGTCAGAATACAATTCTGCCAGCGATTCTCCCGGTTAACACCCAGCTCCTTGTTGGAGCGACTCTTTCCTTTTCCAGAACACAGGTCGTACACAATTCCCTCGAAATTATCTCGGATTTTAGCCGACACCTTTGAAGTATCATCCAGAATTAATGGAAGATTGTTAAGCATATCGGACTTTGCTTCCAGCGCCACATCCGTTGTCTTGAAGTCTCCTATGTATCGTGATTCACCCGGATTTGCCCAGACGGAAGCCCCCAACATAAGCGTCACAGTTTTACCACCCTCGGTTTCACCCCATAAGTCCACAAAGAACGGAAGAGCACCGACCAGTTTAATTAGAATGCTTGCGAAACTTGCAGCCAACATGATTTTTGGTTCGATTCTTCCAGTAGCACGAACCCTTTTTACATGTTCATACCACTCTGCTCTGCTGCCGCCTACACTGATACTTTCGTATAACTGCCGAAATCTCATATCACCATCAAATACGATATCCTTGTCGTAAGGCAGAAAATAATCTCGAATCCACCCGATTTTGCTAGAAGAATATTGGATGTTGATATAATCATCATTGGCATTTTCTACGTCTGACAGATACCGGACCAGATACTTCGCATTTTCCGAAGTGACTGAAATTCCCAACGCTGACAGCCCTACGATTTTAGTCGCGGATGTAATCATTGTCTTTGGAACGATAATTTCAGACCATTTACCGTTTCGCTTATATGCAAGCTTAATCTGCTCTTCTCCAGTCTCCATGTTTTTCATTCGTTCGATTGGAAGAATCGGATGATAACAGGCTATAATATCCGGTGATCCTGGATTTGTATTTGAAATCCTGATTCCCTCATCATCTGCCATCCAGTTGAGACATTTCATGCGGTCATATTCGCAATCAGAGAAATTTGTCCATTGATTTAATGTGGATACAGGTTTCTCTTGTTTTTCTTTCTCAAGGATCTGCTTATGTACTTTTGTGTAGACTTTTAACAGATCCTCAAATTTCTTCTTTACTCCAAGCTCTTTTGCCCTGTCCAGAAGCGTCAATGTCAAACGTGCCTTGTAAATCTCATCTTCTTGCTTGAATATCTCATTAAACACTTCTTCTTCCAGAATTGATTCTGATGTGAGCTTGTTAATCTGTTCCATTTTCTTTAATCACCTTCTTCCAATCCTGTTATGAATCCATGCTTATATAATGCAAGCTGTAATTTGTTCCATGCTTCACACCATCCATCTGATAATGGCCTTACTCTGCCAAGAACAGACCTGTAAAAGTCAATATCGGACAAACATTCCTGCAATTCTTCTTTTTTCTTCCGTTCTGCTTTCTCTCTCATTTCTTTTTGCTTCTGAGCGTGATATATTGCCATTCTGGAAGAGAAATCTGGTTTCTGGTAAGTTCCCCCAAGCATGGTAAAAGCTGTCTTAAAATCGCAATTATCCATGTTCTGGACAAATGTAAAAATGTCACCAGTCGCACCACATCCGAAGCAATAGTAGCTGTCTTTGTAAATTTTCATGGATGCAGTACGATCTTTCGGATGAAATGGGCACCGAACGAATCCTGCTCTGTTTGGAACCATGCCATATCTGCTTAGAACGTCCCTCATGCTATTCTGTTGTTTAATTGTTTCTTTATTCATTTGACAGAATCTCCAAAATTCTTTTGCCAGTGTCTTTCTTGTCGCAAAACAGAAATTCAACACCATACTTGCGTTGCATCGTGCAAAGAATCTTATATAAGACATCTCCATGCATAACTTTCTGTTCCTGCTCTACCCAGATGCCATTCTCTTTAACTCTTTTCTTCGCCCTGGGATTCTCCCACCAGAGAACATCGTCCAGCTTTTCGATTCCTTTCCCGTGTTCGCATAAGAAGACAAGTTTTATTCCTGCTTCATTTGCCCGGATAATTTCAGATCGGAATCTTTCATGCTGCTGACATACATTTCCGCATAACTCTGCAAGGTTCTGTTTTCTATCAACTACTAAACGTGGGTTATCATAATTCATGTAATCACCCACATACAGCTTTGACACGAACCATTTTTCCCCTGCCTCGTCAAATACCTTTTTAATGCCATCAATAACTTTCTGATGTTCTCTGCTATCAATCTGTATCAATTAAATGGCATCTCCTCGTCGATACCATCAGGAATGCTCATAAAGCCGTCCGGGTCGGCTTCTGGATTCGGTGTAGGTGATGCTGTCTGTGCCTGTGAAGAACCTTTACTTTCGCCGAATTCGATTTCCTCGACAACAATATCTGTTGTATATACCTTCACGCCGTCTTTATTCGTATAGGATCCTGTCTGGATTCTTCCAGATAAATCTGCTTTCATACCTTTTCTGAAATATTTTTCGATAAATTCCGCAGACTTTCCAAATGCAACACAATTAAGAAAGTCCGCTTTCTGATCAGAGCCCTCTTTTACAAATCTTCTATTGACTGCAATGGAAAATCTTGCGATTGATGTTCCATCATTTGTATATCTGACTTCTGGATCTCTTGTAAATCGTCCTGCAAGAATAACTTTGTTCATTTTTTATTCCTTTCCACTATGCTGTTTATCGTACTCAATCAACATTTTGAGACATTTTTGCCCTTTTTCTTTTGTGAGTCCTTTCACATCGTCTACCTTGAAACGAGTTTTAATCTGTTCAAACAAGTTAGAATTCGGATATTTGTCAATGATATTCTGGATGCTCATTACATTTTCTGAAGTAATCATCTCAACAGGTTCTTTTGATTCTGGCTTTTTAGCTGCTGCTTTCCCACTACTACCTGTATTAGTAGAATCACTGTCTTTGTTGTCATCAATGCAGAACAAACCATTCAGTGCGTACTTTCTTGCATAAGATGACGCTGCGCCTGTAACCTGGGAAGAATCCATGCCTTTTTTTGACTCTTCTTCCCTTGCATAAGCAATTGTTACGATTTCAGAAGAAGAATCCTCTGCATCTTTTAAATGCGTTTCTGCTCTTACATAGATTCTGTCCCCGACCACTTCCATCTGATCAGTGATACATAACACTGTCTTTGTTTCTGCCAGAAGCGGCTTTACTGCTTCAAGAATGTCCTCACAGCTTCTGTATTTATATTTCCCAAATGAGTTATACTGCCCTTTAGGGGCTTTCAACTTTGACTGAATAATGCCTAACTTCTCATATATATTCACTTCTATTCCTCCTTGTCATAAACCACATGTTTACTGCCTTCGATAATCAGCAAACTTGCGATATCTTTCATTGATAAGGTTGATTCGTTATAAATTTCAACCAGTGCGTTGTAAGCACCTGTTGATACTTTCACAACCGGGTTATCCTTATCGGTTGCGGGCTGCTTCTTCCTTGCCAGAATACGGATTTCAAATTCGCTCATTAGCGTCCCCTCTCTTTGACCAGTTTTGAAACGACATATATTAAATCACTTATCAGTTCATTTTTATCCTCGTCGTTCATAGATTCCGTAACTTCTTTAATACCGTTACGATCTCGAATAAATACCTTAGATTCATAATCTTCACATGCCACCATAAATCTGCTTGCTTCAAGAGTTATCATAAACTTCCCTCCTTATATGCTTTCTGAGCCGTTAAAAGCCCGTTTAAGGCTTGTACGTAGCTCGCCAATGTCCTTGCCTTGTACTGTTCTTCAATCGGATTATCCGTCACTGTAGCAAGTTGTATGTCGATTAATCTCAATACTTCCTGAATGCGTTCGTCCATACTTACACCACCTTGAAAAAGCAATACAGGTTATCTGATGCATCTCCGAACTTCTCTCCGTCAATATCTTCGGCTTTGTGGTATTCCACATGGTCCAGAGACATATCGCAGTTCTCATAATCCAATATGTGATCCCCTCTGGATTGAAGCTCTCTGAGCAGTTCATTAATACATCCTGCTATCTCCAGACTGGGAAGAAGTTTCATAATTGCTATCTGCTTACTCATTTGGACACTTCCCATCTATCAGAAGTTCCAGCAAGAAAGTTTTGATTACTTTGAGACTTTCAAGGCTTTCTTTCTCAAAAAAAGAATTAAAGGATACATTCCGATATAAGTCCCACTTAAACACACCTTTAGGAAGCTCAACGTCTTCTTTTCTTTTAAGCCCTCTTACCTCCAAGCCGTAGCCTGAAAAATCGAATGTGACACTTGCTGTCGGAACTTCATTCACAACTCTTTTACAGAGTCCATAAATTTCATCAATCTCTTTCTCGAACATCTTCTTATCCTCCTTATTTCCTACTGCCAGTCTGCTTTCATCTGGTGAACCGCCCATGCTGCCGAGATGCCAAAAAAGATGTTCAGCCAGATAGGTATATCCACATATTTCCCGGCAAGCATACAAACAGCAATCAGCACATACTCTTTCATTTCATTTCTCCCATAATCCACGCCAGATTGCTTGCTACCAGTGCGGCTGCGGTCACAATCCATGCAGTGAACCATTTTCTTGCTTTTTTTCTACTTTCTTCGACAATTTCTGTCGCAAGAATGAACTCAAGTTCGTCCCATGTCGGAACGTTTTCACATTTATTTGTGCTATTTCTACTCATATCGTGCTAATTTCTCCTTTTTAGTATTTACAATTAGCAGATACGAAGTTATAATTAACCTGTACCTACTAAGTGTGGTTTAGTGGGTGCAACGCTCCGGGGCGGAGGTGTCAGCTCCCTCCGGGGCACTATCGCTTTAATGCTTCTTTCCCTCTCCAGATATATCCTGTTTCTTCCCAGAGTTTTCTTGGAGAGATAACAAATTCTATTCTGCCAGAACCTTTTCTGTCGTGAATCACTTTATTCCCACGATACGCCGTACCGATAGGCAGCCATCCATAGATGATTCCTGCTCTGACAGATGGTGTAGGAATGCCTGTCATTTTGCTCACGTCTGATACTGTCAGGCGTTCGTTTGAAAACTCCGGCATCTGTGGAATGCCCGATATGATTCTCGCAACCTCTGCGGCGAACTGATGAACTTCTGCATTTTCTTTGATGTAAGTATCAACTTCACTCATTTCATGCTCCTTTCATATTTGTTTTTATGAATTTTTTTTACCTTTGCTTTCTTCTTTCTCTTTTGAGTTTTGAATGGAGATTTCTTTCCGGTAAAATGCGTAAAATTATTTGCTCCCATTATTTATCACCTATTGTATTTCCTTTCCCCTCTACCTATAATGCTTTTACAGGCACCGACATGCCGAGTATAACGAAAGGGGAATTATATGGTTGAAACAATCACTCGACTGTATCACTGCCACAAGATTCACAAGCATGTGACTGTTTATGAAGAGTATGAGGTTTCTGGTAACAGTCGCCGCCTACTGCGGTGCTCATGTCCATATCATCAATACACGGAAATGAAGCCGCGCTGTGATGGGTATAATGACCATGGTTTTCAATGTGGTTATGCAAAAAATCAATAACCAGGCTCACTAACTCATCTGGTCGCTCACTTGGCGATAGGTAACAGTAAAGCCGTAGGTCACATTTGCAACAGTCTCCACCAGATTCTTTGCAGTGCTGGCTGACGGCTTTATTAAATTGTAATGCGTCCATTTATGCTCCTTTCTACTCAATACACATTTGAGCATTGCAGTCCCTGATGCACATTACTGTATTGGTGCATGGATGCCAATTTCTGACATATTCCATAGATTCTTTAAATCTCAGCTTAGGGATGTTATTACGGGCGTTTACTGCGAAGTAAGTCTTTATATCCCTGTTGCATTCAGCAAATACTTTCTTGCCAATTTCCTTGTAAGCATTTGACTCTTTCCCACCAAGGTGAGCAATTACGACACTTGACACTAAGTCTCTAATAGATTCCTGCTGTGCGTAGTCAATAGTCATGGTGTTTTCAAGTCTGTTAAGCCGTTCTTCGTGATCTAAGAATCCTGTCGCAATAACCTGTATCTGTTCAACTGTCGTCAGTGGCTTCTGGTATGAGCCTGTCTTTCTGATTGTCGGAAGAACTTCATCCATAACCCATGATTCGAATTTCTCTGCCGATGGAAGTTTCGATTTCATAATCAATCGGTACAAATCTCCCTCATTTATGTATGACATTGACTGAATGCCACTAGATGTAGGGGTGTCACGTTTCGTTACTCCCTTACAATGGTCAAGAATGGCTTTCCTCGGATTACTGTATCCAAGTGCTTTCGCAACATCTGTTCCAACAAAATACGGTTTCCCGTCAATTTCTATTGTTCGAATTTCTCCGAACTCCCCTGAATTAAAAATCTGTAATTCGTTCATAAGTCTCCTTTCTTGTGATATACTCCCTATAGATGGGAGGTGATTAAATGATAACTGGGAAACAATATCGGCTAATGAAGTCCGTTCTTAAAAATAACGGAACCACTGCACAAGATACCGAGAATCACGAAATGTATAGATACTTAGCATCTAAAGGATTCTTACGTAAGCAACCTGTGCGTGGATATGAAGGCTATGTGGTCACTCAAGACGGTGAAGTTGAAATGAAAATATATAGAGAAGATACTTACCGTTTTAAAGTGACTACTGCGATCTCATTCATTGCTCTTATCACAAGTATCGTTTCCACAATTTTGAAATTCTGTATCAAGTAGATCGTCTGCAAGATGTCCAAGTGGTATTCTTTTGCCGGGTTCCAGATAGATAGGATTTGGAAGCTCTAATCCATTCGTTTTCCCGGTAAGAATCGCCACTTTTAACTGATTTACCTGTTTCTGTAAATCTCTTACATAATCAAATAGATACTGAATATCTGTTTTGCTCAACCGTTTTCACCTCCATGTTAAGAACTTTCTTTCTGTGCCTTATCAGAATCATCTGGCTTATTCTCAGAAAAACTTTCCGTCTTACCGAGAATATATCCTTTGTCAAACTCTGACATATTAGGAATCGCGTCTTTCAGCTTTTCAATGATTCTTTTTTCTTTTTCAGACATATACTCACCTCTTTTCTTGTGATATACTCCCAGTAGATGGGAGGTGATTAAAATAAATCAAATTATTTCAATTTTAAAATCGGCTAAAGGAATCATTACGTTTGAAAATGTTTCTTTTATCCTTGGGTTAATAGGGTCTGCTGGAACTGCTTGGCAATTATTTCAATCACGGCGTAATCTTCATTTAAGCTTGCCTTATTTTGGATATAGCCCAGAAAAACAACTGGCTTTGGCTTATATCCAGTTCGACAATCTCTCAAATTCCGTAATATCAATCACAGATGTCTCCATTGTTATTAACGGAATTACATATCCATGCAATAAGTTGCCAACTATCGTTGCTTCTTCAGACCGGAAAATCGGTGGAAAAACCGTTTCTTCCGACAGCTTGTACAACATGTCTCTTCCGGTTTGTTTGTCTGGATATGGTGGAAGCAGCGGCTACTTTGTGTTTCAGATTCCATTAGAATCTGTTCCACCTGACTCCACACGCCGGACATTTTTAATTTCGACCAGTCGTGGCTCGTCATTTCGAGTTGAACTGAAACCTGACCGAGAATATTTTCACTGACGGTGCAGTCTAACATTTTTCTTCACCTCCTTCGTTGTACTTTGTACACTCTTAATATAATACTATGTACAACTTTTGTCAAGAACTATTTTTGTACATTGTACAATTTTTATTATTTACTTTTTTAATTATGTGGTGTATAATCTTATTTGAAAGGAGGTGTACGAATTGAAAAACAGAATAAAGCAAATAAGAAATTCTAATCCTAATTGGAAGAGTCAAGATTTATTTGCAAGCTTTTTGGGAATACCAAAGGCAAATTTATCTAGTTATGAAACTGGAAGAAGAACTCCTACAGACGCAGTAATTCAATTAATCTGCGAGAAATGTTCTGTAAACGAAGAATGGTTAAGAAATGGAACTGGAGAACCGTTTCAACCAGAGAACAAAAACGATGAAATTTCTAAGTTGTTCGGAAATGTTCTAAAGTCTAGTGATGATGATTTTAAATACCGTCTCATCAATGCTCTAGCAAAGCTGGATGATTCTGGATGGGATAACTTAGAAAAGCTCCTAGACACGATTTACGAAAAGAAATGAGAAAATAGCCAAGGGCAATGCGCAAACCCTTGGCTTTTCTTTTTAACCGATTAATGTTTTTATGAAAATGTATATTGACCTCAGCCAACATCTGTTTTCTATCTTTTGTATCATTTCAATAATTTCTTTCTTATAATCCATAAATAACCATCCCTGTCGCAACTACCGCCTACATTACAGTATATGTCCGGTTTGTGGAAAATATAACCGAACATTAGTTCGCTTTTGCTATTATACCACCTATTCCAACTCTTGGCAACTGCCAATGATACACATGAACTCTCACTATTTTACAGAAAAAAAACATTTCTTTTTCATCTAAATCACTCTATTTCATTCTAAATCTTTACAATATGCTCTTAAAATGATAAAATAAAAATACCACGAATAACCTTACTTTACATAATATTGCAAAATCAGCGGTACAAAATACATAATCCGCATAAAAAGTGCGAAACGTGGTGAAAACATATCGGGAGGGTGTTTATCATGAATGAAAAGAAAAAATATTGTAAGCACTGCGGAGAACTTATCGACGACGACTGCGTAGTGTGTCCTAAGTGCGGAAAGCAAGTAGAGCAGTTGACTTCTAACAACAGAGACATCGTCATTAACAATTCTGCGTCTTCCTCTGCGTCCTCAGCGGCAAGTTCAGGTACGCCATATATAAGACGGAAAATGCCATGGTATTTAAGTTGGTTTTGGATTTTCATTTTAGGAATCTTCACTGGTGGAATTTATTGGATTGTAGGAATTGTAATGAGAGTCAATTGGAAATCGCATAATTAATAAAAAACCACCCCGGCATTGGCGTACCGAGGTGGCGTTTATACATCTCCGAAGAAATGTAATATTCTGGCAAAACATATTGTATCATCTTCGGAGCAGTCGAACAAGACAGAAAATTTGTTCGGCTGTTATTTTTATACCTAAAAACAGCTATAAAGAAAAGAGGAATAAAAATGGCGAAGAAAAGAAAGAAATACCCGAAGCTCCCCAACAGTTTCGGAACAATACGGTATCTGGGCAGCAATCGCAGGAATCCATTTGCGGTCCATCCTCCGGCAGTACTGGATGAAAAGACCGGAAAGCCCGTCCGACCGCCTGCAATCTGCTATGTAGATGACTGGATTAAAGGATTTACTGTACTGACCGCATACAAGGCAGGAACATATCAGCCAGGGATGGAACGAGACCTTGAGATATCACCTACAACGGACGTAGATATCCTTGTTACTCGTTTGATTGCTGACTACAATACAATCAAGGGTGTCGAGGATAAACACCCGGAAATCAAGAAATTGACGTTTTCAGAGGTATATGAGAAGTTTTACGCATGGAAGTTTCCAGAGGGTTCAAAACTTTCTTATAGCTCAAAGATAGCTTACCAGACTGCTTACTCAAACTGCACGGCTCTGTATAATCGTGTATTCGAGGATTTAAAAGCGCCTGATCTGCAAAAGGTAATTGATGACTGCCCGTTAAAGCGTCAGAGTCTCATGGCAATTCTTACACTGTTCAAGCAGATGTATAAATACGCTGTTTACTCAGAAATTGTAACGGAAAATAAGGCGTTATATGTCCATGTCAATGCTGATAATGACACCGAACATGGAACGCCATTTTCTGATCAGGAAATGCAAGTGCTATGGAATAATACCGACGATCCAGAAGTGCAGCTCATTCTTATTATGTGTTACTCCGGCTGGAGAATCGGTGAAGTGTTAAAACTTACAACCAACTTAGAAGAAAGATACTTCCAAGGTGGTATCAAAACAAAAGCCGGTAAAAACAGAATTGTCCCGATACATCCCGCTATATACCATTTTGTCGAACAGAAAGTGCTGACACAAGATGGAAAACTATGCGTATATACTCAGCAGCATCACAGAAAAGCGCTGTTCTATCCTACACTGGAACGCTTAGGAATCGTTGGCAATCCGAAGCACACGCCGCACGACTGCCGGCATACTTTTTCCATGTTATGTGAAAAATACGGCGTCCGGGAGAACGACCGGAAGCGAATGCTGGGTCACTCTTTTGGTGGAGATGTTACAAACGCGGTATATGGACACAGGACACTAGAAGAGCTCCGAACAGAGATTGAAAAGATAAAAGTCCCATTTGTGACTAACTGTGACTAACGGAATCTTATTTTATCAATTTTATTCATCACAATTCAGAACATAAAAACGCGTGAAACCCTTGTAAAATCAACATTCTCAGCGATTTTACAAGGAATTCACTCATTTCATTTTCATTATTCTAATTGTATTCAATCAGGATATTAATTAGAACTATGCAAATGTCAGAAAGTCCTTTAAATACAGTACTTTAGAGGATATTTAATTAGAAAATGATTTTTTTGTTTGTGACTAACGTGTGTCCAACGAACTAATAGGATTTACAAAACGAAATGATACAATATGTTATAAGAAGCATGATTCCCGGGGCGTTATCCCCGGGAGTTTTTATTTATGAATTTCTGAAATTCTGGTAAATACGCCCTTCGGGACAAACTCAAATACGAACCCATCATCATTCGGGTACGGGATTCTGACGAAGTACCATTTCAGCCCGGCACTGTCTGTTTCTGTGTACTTCATAACCTCTACAACTGCACCTTTTTTCAACTTCGGAAACAGTTTAGATGGGCTATTTTTGTTTGATTTTGTATAACATTTTGTGTCTTTTTTAATCTGCGCAATGTAGGCTCTTGTGTTCTGTTTTTTGACTGTATCCGAGTCTGAAACTGGCGTTGTATCTTTGACTAAACTGTAGTTTGGAGTGCAGAATTTTGTTCCCGGGAGGTTGCTGTTGTAGTAGCTTTTCTGGCATACTCCACCACCATTTGCGATAATTGTAGAACCGCCAGAAGTGTTTCCTTCAACTGTCCAGAACCGATCTCCTGACACCTTAATTACGATTCCAGTGTGTGCAAATTCTCCATTACGTTTGAAAATTACAATATCACCAATCTTTGGATTTGCATTCAAAGTAAACAAATCTGCTATTGTAGGGCAATAAACGTATGGCCAATGTTTTAAGAGCTTCTTTGCTGTATCTAAACCAAATGCTTTCATCATGCACCACGAAACAAACGCTGCGCACCACGGCTGTCCCTGATAATCCGGCTTAATATCTCGCCAGTATTTTGTATAATTATTTTCTCCGGCATTTGCTGTCTTGCTGTCAAGCTGGCTATTGCTTGCCTTTTCAAGATATCCAACTTCATTCTTTGCGATCTGGATTAATTTATCAATTGCGTTCATGCCTGTTTCCTCACTTTCTGGAAAATATGTTTTCAGCGCATCGTAAACAAATTTCTGCCTGTCCTTATATGCTCCCACTTGGTTCCCTGTGTCCGTCTGGCAAGCTGCATAGAGATTGTCCAATGTATATGGTTTCTGAGTCTTTGCTAGAATCCGGGTTACTGCCCCTAGTCCACCTTGGTGCCTAAAGTTCACGCACATAGCTTGCGCTCTAGCATCCGTAACGCCCTGTTTAAGGGCTTCATCTGCATATGTGGCTAATTGTTCATCCATAAGACTATCTTGACATTTAACGCCGATTTTGGATGATATAAGCTGAACGATTAAATTGGCGAACTGGCTGCTTCTGGAAATGTTAAAGCAAGACCAGTCTACCTCCTGCACCTGCTCCCATAATCCGATACTGTCCAGTCTGTCCCATTGTGCCGTATCTGCATCATGAATCCGTTTCAAAAGTGTTTGTGCTTCGGTTGCGTACCACTGTCCTGCCCCGATTGTGATTGCGTGTTCTTTAGAAGAATTGGTGTAGGCTTCCGTGAAGTCCGAATAATCCTGCTGTCCGTAAACCTGTCCGCCGGTCTCGACTGCATAAATAATCTTTCTCAGGACGTTCTTTTGTTCAGTTGTCATGTTACCTGCTCCTTTCGCAAAGATTCTTACCTAATTCTGATTATAGCATTTAGCGTTAAGGCATCTCTGTACCAATTTAAAAATCCGACAGGTGATTGCCTGCCGGATAATGCTAAATAACATATTTGTGATGATTGTATCTAACCGACTCTTGGTTAACCTTTGCACTGTTCCTTATAAATAGGTAGAGACTTTACGAAAGTTTTCCATTTTTTTTAATGAATTAAATGGGAAGAGAGGCAAAATTTAATTTATTGATTTGTCATATATATAACCGTAATTTTAGCTTTACCAGATGGAATAGTACCATCACATCTTACTTTTCCATCTGACGACTGTATAAATGGCATAGCATTAACCGCTCCAGATTCAGATGTAAATATTAACCTTGTGTTATTTTTTGGAAAATGTTCTTTTTTATTAATTGTAAAAATATAATCCGATGTTGAGTTCAATATATTTAAATTAAGGCTAATAATATGCAATAAGTTACTATAAACGCACATATTCGCACCATTATTACATCCATTTCCATCTGCAAAATTTGAAATATTGCTATTAAGCGTAATTGTAAATTCTTTAAATATTGGAAGAGAGTTACTATTTAATTCATTAATCGCTCCCAGAATTGTTTTGTCGTTCGTTTGAAGCTTCTCGAATACTTTGTCAGCAATTTTTCCAAGTACCCAGTCTGAAAGAGTAGACAGCGAAAGGCGTTTATTTGCCTTTCCTGCCGTATCAAGCGCCATGACCTCATCATTATCAGCTACTGTAGTTTTTGTAG